>OJFP01000002.1_pt1 | contig 226687 bp, 225 predicted proteins | sample 1594141 | NCBI WGS metagenome assembly OJFP01 (sample SAMN05416843, study PRJEB24817) | seawater metagenome | isolation source: Sea water | place: Canada:Atlantic | collected 2013-07 | reverse complement strand
AGATGTAGAGAGGTCTCGTGGGCTCGGAGATGTGTATAAGAGACAGATTTATGAGGGTGTATGAAAATTATCGCGCAATTGTTCTTAATCGTGGGAAAAGCTAAAAGTAAAGCGTACGCGAAACTTTTTGGAAGTTTGTTTGCAGAGGCGGGTAGCAATTTGGTTTTTTCTCCAAAGGGGTCTTATTTTACTTATGAATCTGTAATGCTAGGGGAGAACGTTTTTATTGGGAAGGGAGCTTTTTTTTCTTCAGCTAAAGGTGCTGAAATTTTGGTTGGAGATAACGTGATGTTTGGCCCAAACGTAACTATTTTATGTGGTGATCATGAAATATCAGAAATAGGCGTTACTATGAATAATTCTAAAAATGATGCGGAAAAAAATTCTCATCCAGTTAGTATATCTGATGACGTTTGGATTGGGGCAAATGTTACTTTATTGAAAGGGGTTACAATTGGTGAAGGCGCGGTTGTAGCTGCGGGAAGTGTCGTGGTAAAGGATGTGCCGGACTATACAGTTGTGGCAGGAGTCCCAGCTGTTTTTTTAAAAAAACGCTTTACTGATAGTCAATTAAAATTACATTTAGATAGAAAACTAAAATGTTAAAGCAAGTGATTAGCTTCCTATCATCAACGTTCCTAGCAAAATTAACACCGGTAGTTCTAGGGTATGTTTTAGCTACGGAGTTAGGAAACAGCGCGTATATTGGTTTTGTTTCGTTCGTATTGTTTTCGGGGTTAATTTCAAATATATCGATACTGGGTGCAAATCCACAAATTATTTCTTTGGAAGGCAAGCAAGAAGTTAGAAATTCGGAGTATTTTAGAATTACGGTCTGCGGGCTCTTGTTTTTAACTTTTTGTACGATGTCGGTGTTTGTGGTTTCTATTTTTAATTTTCTGCCAATTTACTTGATTGATTTAATGGGATATAAAGCAGTAATGGTGGCGTTTTTATATTCATTAGGGATATATTTTATTTATATCTCAACGGCAAAATTAAATAACGCACTTTTAGTAAGGGAAGCTTCTACTATTTGGTTTGGTTATTCAGCAATGACTGTTGTTGTAGCTGCACTTTGGTTCTTACTGGATAAAAACAATCTATTTTTGTTGGTTTCGCTAATGGCTGTTTCGGCACTCATAGTAGGGGCTCTAGGTCATTGGTATGCCGGAAGTTCAAGCTCAATGGTAGGCGCTATGGTAGTGAAAGAACAAACTGGATATAAAAAAATATTGAGAAGACAATTAAGCTTTTCTTTTTTTGGTTTTGGTGTTGTGGGTGTGTTCTTTTATTATCAAAATGCACTGTCTTTGCAGTCTGCAGAGGACGGCGCGCTCTTTTCCTTGTTTTATCAACTCTTCGCATTAATATTATTTGTTCCATCGACGCTCGGAAATATAGTAGTGCCAAGGCTTGTGAAAAAAGTAAAGTCTGGTTTCCCTTTAAAGGTGTACTTGTATTACTTTTTAATTGCTTTTCTTCTTTGTGTAGCCATTTTTGGAGCATTGCCATATCTGTTAGTGGAATATAATATTGACATGCATTTGTATAGCGGCAACTTGTTTCTAACTTTACTTGCGGTCTCGCTTATAGCAGGAGTTAACTCTTACTCAACCCAAGTACTGGTTGCGAAAAAAAACTATGACTTTTTAATGCTGTCAACTGCACTGTGGGCATCTGTAGCCCTTGGGCTAACTGCTTGGCAAGGGATTAGCGTTCAGTCAGTTTCAGTTTCTCTATTGGCTGCCTATTTGGTATCGTCATTTGGTGTTGTGTTTGGTATTTATAGGCTTGGGTACTTTAAGTATTTTGACTAAAAAGAAAACTATTTACTGGCTTGCAAATTCTAAAAGCCCACATGTGAGGCATTGGGATGAAATAATAGCTAAAGTGGCTTGCGATTATGATTTCCAAATAATATCTATTTGGCATAAAAATAGCCTAGAAGAAATTGAGTTAGGAACGGTTACGTGTAAACAAATTTTGCCTAAGTTTTTCAGCGTCTTCCCAGAAATTTTCCAATACTTTTTTTTAGGCGTGATAATTCGATTTGTCGCTAAAAATGAAGCTTACGCTTTGCATGCACATGGCACAAGTGGTTATGGCCTTGCGGCTTTAGTTTCCGGTTTTAAGTATGGGGTGACAACATATGGTAGTGAAATATATGCGGCATCTAAAAGAGGATGCGTATATAAAGCACTAATCAATAAAATCTTAACCTCCTCAACGGCGATTACTTCCGCATCTCCGAAAATGACTGATACACTTAAAAGAAATTTTAACGTTGAAGATGCGAAAATTCATGAGTTTAGCTTGGGTGTTTCTAGCACATTTTACTTTAGCGCCAAAGAAAGCAAGCGTGTTAGAGATAAATTAGGAGTTGTTGAGGGGCCTATCTGGGTTGCAAATAGGAGGGTGGCGCCTATTTATCATACGCTCGAGCTTGTACAAGCCTTTATCCGAACAAGGAAAAGAACAAATACTGGTCATCTATTAATTATGGAAGGTGACGCCGACAAAAGTTATTTATCTGATGTAGAGTTACTTTGTGAAACTTGTCCTCATATAACTATAATTTCTGGTTTTATCAATCAGGGTGGTTTACGTGCATTTTTGTCGGCGGCAGATTTTGCGATTTCTATACCGGATACCGATCAACTTTCAAGTTCAATTCTTGAGGGTGCTGTATGTGGCGCAATACCGTTGTTAAGAAATTTGTCTTGTTATGATTTAGTAAAGGGGTTTAGTATTGTTTTCGAAATAAATGATAAAGATAGTTATGAAGAAATTTTTCTTAAATCGTCTTTAATCTATCATAAAGGTGAGTGTGCGGATTTAGTGAAAAAAGTATTGGCTGGTGTTGAGAAGTTTAAAATGGAATTTGCAATTCCGGATATGTTGAATTTTTATAGAAGTATTTTTGCTGTATTGTGCCCGAAAAGCTAATGAATACATTGCAAGAAAGGTCTATAAGTGAGGGTAAGTATCGTATGTTTGTTATTTGCGCTATACTTTTCTATTTGCCGCTAGCTTTTAATGTAATTGAGTTTAAAGGGAAGCCAGTTGATATTGCAGCTTCTGATATTATTGTATTGTTCTTATTGCTTATATACGGGTATATGTATTGGCAAAAAAAAGTAAATAGGAGGGAGAGTCAGTATTTATTGTTACTTGTAGTGGCGGTTACTTTTTTTTTATTTTTAGCTTTCTTTGGGTATGGGGAAAGTGGGGGGATGATGCCAATTCTCTCGGCGATTAAATTTGAAAAAGTATTTTTAGCCTTGATTGCAGGCATGTGCTTTTCGAGGTTCTGTGACTTTAATAATTTTTGGCGCATTTCATCCATAGCTGCGCTGCTTATCTTATTGAGTTTATATATATCGCAATTGTTAATATCTGGTTCCTTTTCAACACGTTGGGGTGCAACAGCATTTGGTTACCCAGTGTATGGTTTTCCTAACTCATCAGCATCGTATTACATATTGTTTGTTATGTTCGCTGTGATCGCTTGTATTAGAGGTTTAAACCGTTATGCGTATGCAGGACTGGCATTTTTATCAGCCGTGTTTATGGTAATGAGCTATTCACGTTCAGCATTGGTTATTTTAATTTTTTTTCTGTTGCTAATTTTATTTTATTTACCCGTGAAAAAGATAATAATAGGATTAATTGCTATGCTGCCAGCCGTTTTGATATTTTGTGTAACGTTATTAGCAGCTAGTAGTCAGTCGGTTATAAATGACAGTAGATCGGCCAGTCTTAATTTCGAGGCAAGAGCGAATCAAACGTTTTATTCAAGTAAGCCTTTTGGAGGAAGAATAGAGATAGCACTGGAAACTATCTCTTTGGTGGAGAAGAAACCATTTTTTGGCTATAAATTTGAATCTTTTAGTAATTATAATAGTGTTTTTGACACGCCACATAATCAGTATTTGGAAATTTTATTTAAGAGTGGCCTGTTTGGTTTTTTACTGTATTTCGGTGTGTTAGTGTTCTTTCTCTTTATTGTGCTTAAAAAGACATATAGTCCGGGTGTTTCAATAATGGATAGGCGTAGCGTAGTTTGTTTTTTATTGGCATTATTATCTTTGATGCTTGGTAATTTGGCGCAACCTAATTTCACATTTACTCAAACGGGAAATGTATCATTTTTTATATTAGGGTTTTTGTTGATGACAGATATGACTAAATTTAATTCCGCCACAAATAAGTCGAATGAATAATATTAAGCGCCGTATGTTTTATGGTGATGTTGTGCATAAGGTAATGAGGATAGTAGGTATAGGTAAGTATGAATGAAACAAATTCTACAAAATATGGGAAGTGGTGAAACATACCTTGTATCAGCCCCCTCACCGCAGGCAAAATCAGGCAGTTTATTAATTCATTCTGTATCAAGTTTGGTTTCTGTTGGTACTGAAAGGATGCTGGTGGAATTCGGTCAAGCGAATATTTTACAAAAAGCACGTAAACAGCCTGATAAGGTGAAAATGGTGCTAGATAAAGTGAAGTCAGATGGCCTAGCAACCACGATTGATGCTGTAAAAAGTAAGCTGGATCAACCTTTGCCATTAGGATATTGCAATGTAGGTCGTGTTGCAGAAGTTGGGCGTGGAGTTGATGGTTTTGCAAAAGGAGACCGCGTTGTTTCCAATGGTCCTCATGCGGATGTTGTTCGTGTTCCTAAGAATTTAAGCGCGAAGATTCCAAGTAATGTAACAGATGAAGAAGCAACGTTTGCGGTGCTGGGATCTATTGGTTTGCAAGGTGTTCGCTTAGCTAATCCATCGTTAGGTGAATGTTTTGTTGTAACGGGCGTTGGTCTTATTGGCTTAATGACGGTGCAGCTGTTGATTGCAAATGGTTGCCGGGTCCTGGCAATTGATTATGACGAATCAAAGTTAAAACTCGCACAGCTGTTTGGTGCTGAAATTTGCAATCCAGGCAAAGGTGAAGATGTTATAAATACGGGAGTGGCGTTTAGTCGTGGAATGGGGGTTGATGGCGTTATTATTACAGCGTCAACCGCGTCAAATGATCCAGTTTCTCAAGCCGCTAAAATGTCACGTAAGCGCGGCCGTATTATTTTAGTGGGCGTGGTTGGGCTTGAGCTAAGCCGCGCAGATTTTTATGAAAAGGAATTGTCGTTCCAAGTATCCTGCTCTTATGGACCTGGGCGTTATGAAGCTGACTATGAAGAAAAAGGCAATGATTACCCGATAGGTTTTGTTCGTTGGACGGAGCAGCGAAATTTTGAAGCCATTTTAGAGTTACTCTCAAGCGGTAAGCTTGATGTTAAGCCACTCGTTTCTCACCGCTATAACTTTAACGATGCGCTTGATGGTTATGCGACGCTTACGAATGATAAATCGGCCTTAGGTATTATTCTACAATATCCAGAGGTTGGACCTGAGGAGCTAACGAATACTCAGTTGGAACTTAAACCGTATATTTCATCGGGTAGTTGTGCCCCTGTTGTTGGGTTTGTTGGTGCGGGGAATTATGCGTCGAGAGTATTAATTCCTGCATTTAAAGAAGCCGGTGCTCAATTACATACGTTGAGTACTTTTGGCGGCGTTAATAGTGTTGTGCATGGCGAGAAAAATGACTTTCATAAGGCATCTACTGATACGGATGCAATGCTTAAAGATCATGAAATTAACACGATAGCTGTTGTTACACAGCATAACTCACATGCGCGATTTGTATCGCAAGCATTGAGTGAGGGCAAAAACGTATTTGTTGAGAAACCTTTAGCTATTAATGTTGAACAATTAGAAGAAGTAAAGAAAGCATATGCTTCACAACTGGAAGAGGGGAAAGGAGCTCGAGTAATGGTCGGTTTTAATCGTCGCTTTGCACCTCAGGTGCAAAAAATGAAAGAGCTGGTCTCTGCAGTTTCGGAACCAAAGTCCTTTATTATGACGATGAACGCAGGTTCTATTCCAGCTGATCATTGGACGCAAGACAACGAAGTGGGCGGTGGGCGTATTATTGGCGAGGCGTGTCACTTGGTTGATTTAATGCGCTATTTAGCAGGAAGTGAAATTGTTTCTGTTCAAGCAAGGCGGATGGGTGATTCAGATGCAGTGATGGTTAAGGAAGATAAAGCAGCTATTATCTTGGGGTTTGCGGACGGTTCGTTTGGTACGGTTCATTATTATGCCAATGGGGCGGCCTCATTTCCCAAAGAGCGGGTTGAGATTTTTACGGCGGGTAAAACACTACAGTTAGATAATTTTAGGAAACTAAAGGGTTTTGGCTGGAAGGGGTTCACCAAAATGAATTTATGGCAACAAGACAAAGGACAAAAGGCGTGTGCGAAAGCTTTCTTAGATGCTGTGTCAGAAGGCAAACCTGCGCCTATTTTGGCTGAAGAAATTTTTGAAGTTGCGCAAGTGAGTATAGATATTGCTGAACAACTACGTGCGCAGTAATTTTTTCGTAAAAGTAAAAACTGCAGTTGATCTTGGAGTTGTCAATATAGGGCGAATTTTTTGGTACCGTTTGGGCCTTGTTGTTGGGTTTAACCTAGTAAAAGGATTGAAAACTAGTATTGAACAAGGTGATTTTTTTCGTGAGCATTCAGGTAACTACAACGTTGAATTAGAAGCCAATGATCAGTGGTTGAATAAGCAAACTTATTTTGGTCGCCAGTTTAATAGCTCTTCAGAAATGCCAAATTGGCATCAAAGCTGCTTGATAAACGTAGCGGTCAAGCAACCATCGCGTCCTTGGTGGGAAATGGCTGATTTTGACGATGAGCTGGGTGATATTAAAGGTGTTTGGGAGGCGTCACGTTTTGATTGGGTACTGTCTTTTGCGCAACAGGCGGTTTTGGGAGAAAAAGAAAGCGTAATTAAATTGAATGATTGGTTGAATGATTGGCTGCAAAAGAACCCGCCTTACTTAGGTGTTAACTGGAAGTGTGGGCAAGAGGCATCTATACGTGTAATGCATCTTGCGATGGCATCAGTCATTATGGGGCAGCATAAATGTACGACTAAAACATTATTGGACTTTATTAAAGCGCATTTAGCACGGATTGCCCCAACAATCTCTTATGCAATCGCCCAAGATAATAATCATGGAACATCGGAGGCGGCTGCGTTGTTTATGGGAGGTAGCTGGCTCGTAGAAAATGGTGATGAAGATGGAGAAAGATGGTGCCAGCAGGGGAGAAAATGGCTGGCAAATAGAGCGAAGCATTTGATTGATGCTGACGGAAGTTTTAGCCAGTATTCTACAACCTATCATAGAGTAATGCTTGATACATACAGCATGGCTGAGGTCTGGCGAAAGAGTTTAGACCTGCCGCTATTTGATGGCATTATTTACATTAGATTGGATGCAGCAACCGATTGGTTGTTCAATATGACTCAATTTGAGACAGGTGACGCCCCAAATTTAGGCGCAAATGATGGCGCTCGTTTATTGCCTTTAACCGGTGGTGATTATCGTGATTTTAGGCCATCTGTTCAATTAGCGTCAGCACTGTTTGTAAAGAAAACTGCATACGATAAGGAAGGTGATTGGAATCAGCCTTTAAAGTGGCTGAGGGTTCAAAAACCAATTTTGAGTAATAAAAAAGCAACGAGCTTGGATATGCCTTTGGGTGGGTATGGCTTGTTACGTAATAAAAGAGCTTTCGTTTTGCTGAACTACCCTAGGTTTAGATTTAGGCCAAGTCAGTGCGATGCTCTGCATGTTGATTTTTGGCTTGCCGGCGAGAATTTGTTAAGGGATGCCGGAACGTTTAGCTATAATGCGGGCCAAGAAGTTATTGACTATTATGGCGGGACTCAAAGTCACAATACAGTTCAGTTTGATGAGCACCAGCAAATGCCTAGATTAAGTCGTTTCTTGCTGGGTGGTTGGCTTAAAACGGGTTTTAAACAGGAATTAAAAGTTGAAGCGTCTGAAGCTAGTATTGCGGCTAGGTATAAAGATCGTTTTAACTGCCAACACATCAGAGCAGTAAAGCTAACAGGCCAAAGCCTTTTAGTTGAAGATCAGCTTTCTGGGTTTAAGCGTAGAGCCGTTGCGCGATGGCGGTTGAGCCCTGGGAATTGGCGCATAAATGGCCATCAGATTGCTAGTGACGAGTATGTTATTGCAATTGAATCAGATGTGGGGATTTCTAGACTTGAGTTAATAGAAGGTCGAGAGTCGCGTTATTATTATTTGGAAGAAGCTGTTCCTGTTATAGAAATAGAGATAAATAAGCCAGGCATTATAAAAATGGAGTTTAGGTTTTAAAAATGAAGATACTATATTTTCATCAGCACTTTTCTACGCCGAAAGGTTCGGCGGGAATTCGGTCATACGAAATGGCGCGACGCGCAATCCATTATGGACACAAAGTAACAATGGTTTGCGGCAGTTACGGTGGTGGAAAAACAGGGCTATCTGGAGATTTTACTAAAGGGAAGCGCGTTGGGAATGTTGATGGAATAGATATTGTTGAGTTTGACTTGAGTTACTCAAATGCCGACACGTTACTCACGCGTACTAAGACATTCATTAAGTTTTCAGTGAAAAGTATTGGGCTAGTGTTCACTGAGAATTATGATCTTGTGTTTGCAACAACGACTCCATTGACAGCGGGAATTCCAGGGATCTTCGCGCGATGGTTAAGGAGAAAACCCTTTGTTTTCGAGGTTCGAGACTTATGGCCTGAGTTACCTAAAGCAATGGGAGTGATTAAAAACCCTGTCGTGCTCGGCTTAATGTCATTTTTAGAATATATTTCTTATCAGTCTGCATGCCGATGTATTGGGCTTTCTCCCGGTATTGTTAACGGAATAGAAAAGCGTGGTGTGGCATTAGATAAAATTAAATTGGTTCCAAATGGGTGTGATTTAGATATTTTTAATTCAAATGTCGATGCTTGGCGTCCTGATGGTGTTAAAGAAAGTGATTTATTGGCCATTTTTACAGGAACGCATGGCGTGGCAAATGGGTTGGATGCGGCATTAGATGCTGCCAAAGAGCTTAAAGAGCGAGGAAGAAAAGATATTAAGCTTGTGTTTGTAGGGCAGGGTAAGCTCAAAACCCAGTTACAGCGTAGAGCCAAGGTTGAAGAATTAGAAAATGTTATTTTTTGCCATCCAGTTGGTAAAACTAAGCTTGCTGGGCTTATGTCTGGTGCAGACATAGGTATGCAGTTGTTAACAAACATTCCTGCCTTTTACTTCGGAACATCGCCCAATAAATTTTTTGACTATATTGCTGCAGGGTTGCCGGTGTTAAATAACTATCCAGGCTGGTTGGCTGAAATGATAGTTGAGAATAAATGTGGCTACGCTATAGAGCCTGAAAATATTAAGGAATTTGCTGATGCTCTTGAGTCGGCAAGTGAGAATAGAGCTGAATTAAAAGAAATGGGAATAAAATCAAAAGCTTTAGCGATAGATGCTTTTTCGAGAAAGAATTTAGCGGATGAATGGGTTGAATGGGTTTGTAAATAAAATGAAGCGCTTACTTGATATAGCCTTATCACTATTAGCTTTGCTGATACTCAGCCCTGTTATTCTACTTCTATCCATTCTTGTTGCACTTAAGCTTGGTAGGCCTGTTTTATTTAGGCAGAAGCGCCCTGGACTAAAGGGTAAGGTTTTTGAAATGCTAAAGTTTCGTTCAATGCGTGATGCTGTGGACGAACAAGGAAATGTGTTGCCAGATTCGAAGCGTTTAATTTCTTTTGGCAAAAAACTACGTAGTACAAGTCTAGATGAGCTCCCTAGCCTTTGGAGTGTTCTGAAAGGTGATATGAGCCTTGTCGGGCCCCGACCTTTATTGGTGGAATATTTGCCGCTGTACTCTAAAGAACAGGCTAGGCGGCATGATGTTCGGCCTGGTATTACTGGTTGGGCTCAAGTGAATGGGCGTAATGCTATTTCTTGGGAAGATAAGTTTAAACTGGATGTTTGGTACGTTGATAATCAATCATTTTGGTTGGATCTTAAAATATTATTATTAACTGTGAAAAAAGTGTTTTTTAAAGAGGGGGTTTCAGCTGAAGGTGAAGCAACCATGCATAAATTCACGGGTAATGAATAAATTGTTATACTTTCTAGTATTAATTAGCTAATTTTAGGTGTGGTTATGAATACAGTAACGTTAATAAATGAAATAACGTCGCTTCCTGTAGAAGAACGTGCATTAGTTGTAGAGTCGGTATTACAAAGTTTAAATCAACCTGAATGTAAACTCGATACAGTTTGGGCTGAAGTGGCTAAAAGTAGATTAGCTCAATTGGAAAGTGGCAATGTAGAATCAGTTGATGGTAAACAAGTTTTTGATAAAATTTGGCAGCGCTTTAAATAATGAACTTTCAATTTCATCCAGAGGCTGAAATTGAGTTAAATGAAGCTATCTCTTATTATGAAAAAATTGATAAAGGTTTAGGCTTTGATTTTGCTATTGAAGCTAATTTAGCAAATCAACGAGCACTTTTTTTACCTAAAGCCTGGGCTGAAATAGACGTAAATATTCGTCGTTCTTTACTTGCGCGTTTTCCTTATGGCATTGTATATACGGAAACAGATAAAGAAATTTATATTCTTGCTGTAATGAATTTACATCGCCAACCTAATTATTGGAAACATAAAAGCTAAATGAAAACACTTGCGATAGTGGGCGCTAGTGGCCATGGTAAAGTTGTGGCTGACTTAGCTGAATTGTGTGGCTTTGATGTTGTCTTTTATGATGATGCGTATCCACAAAAACAAAATATTGAACACTGGCAAGTTGTTGGTCAGTTTGCTGACTTGTTAAATTCAAAAGAAGATTGTAAACACGCTATAGTTGCTATTGGAAATAATCAAATTCGTTTTAATCTAAGTGAGCAATTACTTGATTCTGGCTTTAACCTACCTGTACTTATTCACCCTAGCGCAGTAGTCAGCCAATATGCACACATTAATGAGGGTACGGTCGTTTTTGCTAATGCCGTTATTAATGCTTTCTCACAAATAAGTCGCTACTGCATAATAAATACCGCCACTATTGTTGAGCATGATTGCATGCTTGGTGATGCCGTTCATTTAAGCCCCTGTGTAGCATTAGCTGGGGGCACTAAAATCGGTAAGCTGTCTTGGTTAGGTATTGGCGCAGTAACTAAACAATTAGTTGAAATAGATTCTAATGTCACCATAGGTGCTAATTCAACCGTAATAAAAAACATTCCTGCAAACGTTGTAGCTATTGGCTCCCCTGCAGTCATTAAAAAACATCAATAAAGGATCTTCTTTACATGTCAAACAAACCATTTTCTTCTTGGCCATCATTTGCGCAAGAAGAAGCTGATGCTGTTTCTAGGGTTTTACTATCGAATAAAGTTAATTATTGGACGGGCTCAGAAGGTCGTGAATTTGAAAAGGAGTTTGCTAGTTGGGCAGGGTGTGAGTATGCCGTTGCCCTAGCGAATGGAACGGTTGCGCTAGATTTAGCGTTTAAGGTGTTGGGCATAAATGATGGCGACGAAGTTATCGTTACATCACGTACTTTTTTAGCCTCTGTATCCTCGATTGTAACAGCAGGAGCAGTGCCAATATTTGCTGATGTATCGTTGGATTCTCAAAACATTACTGTTGAGAGTGTGCGAGAGAAAATCTCACCTAAAACGAAAGTGATACTGTGCGTGCATCTAGCGGGTTGGCCATGCGACATGGATGGCATGATGGCTATAGCCGAGGAATTCGGCCTGTATGTGATTGAAGATTGTGCTCAGGCACATGGGGCGAAATATAAAGGAAAGCCCATTGGCTCAATAGGGCATATCGGTTGTTGGTCTTTTTGCCAAGATAAAATTATGACGACTGGCGGTGAAGGCGGCATGGTGACAACCAATGACCATGATTTGTGGTCAAAAATGTGGTCGTACAAGGATCATGGTAAATCATGGCGTTCAGTTTACGAAAAAGAACATCCACCAGGTTTTAGATGGTTGCACGATTCTTTTGGCACTAATTGGCGCATGACAGAAATGCAAGCTGCGATTGGTCGTATTCAATTAAAGCGTATGCTGAGTTGGTCAAATTCTCGCCAGGCTAATGCTAATAAGATCTGGGAAGTGGCCAAGCAATGTAACGGTCTGCGCGTTCCTTCTGTGCCTTATTATTTCGAGCATGCGGCTTATAAGTGTTATGTGTTTGTTGAGCCTAACAAACTAAGGGCTGACTGGAATCGTGATCGCATTATGTCTGACATTAACGCGCTGGGCGTTCCGTGCTATTCAGGCTCTTGTTCTGAAGTCTATTTGGAAAAGGCTTTTGATGACACTACCTTTCGCCCAACAGAGCGCCTACCCAATGCAAAAAAACTAGGTGAAACATCATTGATGTTTTTAGTTCATCCGACACTAACTGAAGAAGAAATAGCTCAAACGCGTGATGCCATCAGGCACGTTATGGGGATTGCCGAGGTATAATCACTGCGGCGATGTAAGTATATGCTTACATCAAGTGAAGTCTTTCCCTATAGTAATGGATGATCGAATAGAGTAAGTTATTGCTTAGTGCCACATAAATTTAATGTGGGGTACTGGAACTTTTCTTATTAAATCATGGAGGATAATATGTTTAGAAATCTATTTTTATGTGTCTTGTTGCTTTTAGCAGCTTCAGCTTTTGCAGTTGATATTAATAAAGCGTCAACAAAGGAGCTTGCGAAAGGGTTAAAAGGCGTAGGAGAAAGTAAAGCAGCAGCAATTGTTATGTATCGTAAAGAACACGGGCCTTTTAAAACGATGGCTGACTTGGCGAAAGTAAAAGGTATTGGCGCTGCTACAGTTGATAAAAACCGAGAAAATATCGAGCTAAAATCAAAATAGTACGCTCAATAAAAGTAATAATTAGCCCTGCTTGTCAGGGCTTTTTTATATTTGTTGGTATTTTCTTACGAATGATCAGCGTTTCGCTTTAGATTGTTGGCGATGTATAATCGGCACAGAAGTTCAACGTTAAGGGAAGCAAGGTTTTATGGATAAAAATACTTTTTTATTGCCGAAGTGGCTGTTGTCCCAAAACCGTCAAATAAAAAGAGGTATTACCTTACTATTTGATTTGCTCACTATTGAGTTGTCATTGTGGATTGCTTTTTCCTTACGGCTTGGTGAGTTTTATTTGCCAAGTGGCGGCGTGGGCTACCTCTTCATGGTGGCTCCAGTGCTTGCGATACCCATTTTCATTAGATTGGGCCTGTACAGGGTAATTATTCGATATATGGGCTTTCATTCCTTATGGGTGGTAGTTAAGGCTGTTTCTCTTTATGCCTTATTATTAAGTCTTGTAGTCTTGTTGGGGCGCATTGAGCTTGTGCCACGATCTGTTCATATCATTAATTTTCTAGTTGTATTGCTCTCGATTGGCGGCAGCCGCATGATTGCACGGTGGTGGCTGTTTGAGGTACCTAACAACACTCTTGTTAAAAACTTACGTAAAGTGGTTATTTATGGGGCAGGTTCATCAGGCGTCCAAGTATTTGACCAATTACGAACAAAAAGAGACATGAAGGTTGTTGGCTTTATTGATGACGAGCTGTCTCTACATAACAGGCAAATACGAGATATACGAATACGGTCGCTTTCACATTTAAGCAAAATGGTAGAGCGCGAAGGTGTGACTGATGTGTTATTGGCAATGCCGTCAGTTGCTCGGTCACGACGCAACCAAATCATTACATTATTAGAACCATATTCTGTAAAAGTGAAAACGTTACCTTCTCTTGCCGAAATAGCAACAGGTGAGGTGACGGTGGATGATATTCGTGATGTGGAAATTGAAGATTTATTAGGTCGAGATATTGTGGCGCCTGATGAGGCGTTATTGGATAAGAATATTACAGGTAAAACGGTAATGGTGACGGGCGCTGGAGGCTCGATTGGTTCTGAGTTATGCAGGCAGATTTTACGTTTGCAGCCTCGTAAGTTGGTTTTGTTTGAGAATAATGAGTACGCTCTTTACGCGCTAGAAAAAGAGTTGCAACACATGCACGTGTTGCTAAAATTTGGCGAATCAGTGACGGTATTGCCCGTTTTGGGTTCGGTGTTTAATAAAGTACGAATTGAAAAAGCATGTTTAAATTGTGGGGTGGAAACGCTTTATCATGCTGCCGCTTATAAACATGTGCCTTTAGTAGAGCAAAATCCCGGTGAGGCAATACAAAACAATGTGTTGGGTACTTTATATACAGCCCAAGCCGCCATTCAGGCAAACATTACATCCTTCATTTTGGTTTCAACAGATAAGGCGGTTCGCCCGACAAATACGATGGGTGCCTCTAAGCGATTGGCCGAGCTTGTATTGCAGGCATTAGACAAAAGAGGCAGCAAAACACAATTTAGCATGGTCCGTTTTGGTAATGTGCTGGGTTCGTCTGGCTCAGTTATTCCCTTATTTAAAAAACAAATTAAACAAGGTGGTCCTGTTACAGTGACGGATCCTAAAATAATTCGTTATTTTATGACGATACCTGAAGCGGCGCAGCTTGTGATACAAGCGGGCGCAATGATGAAGGGCGGTGACGTATTTGTTTTGGATATGGGTGAGCCGGTTAATATTCTTGAATTAGCTCGAAAGATGATTCATTTAAGTGGTATGGAAGTGCAGGATGATAGTCACCCAAACGGCGATATTCCTATTAAATACACCGGCCTTAGGCCAGGTGAAAAGTTGTATGAAGAATTACTAATTGGCGACAACGTGTCTGTAACAAAACACCCGAAAATCATGCGTGCAATAGAGAACGTTATACCGTGGGATACCTTGGAGCCAATATTAATGCAATTAGAAGACGCAGTTAAAAAAAGTGATTTTGAAAAAGTAAGGACTATGTTGTTGGAAACTGTCGTAGGGTTTAAGCCGCAATGTGAAACGCAAGATGTGGTTTCTAAAAATATTCAGAAAAATGAATTATTGCAAGATGCAAACGTGATTAAGATTTAAGGCGACCCATTGAAAATGGGAAAGGTTGATTTTAACGAAACCTGACTAAATATAAAAATAATAGAAAACAGTTTGAACTGGCCATTGTGGTTAGGTGAAAAAATAGATAGAATACGCGGCTCTTTTAAGTATAAGTAAGCACCTGCGAAGTAGGTGAGGTAAAAAATGAAAACATTTAGTGCAAAAGCAGAAGAAGTAGAACGCGATTGGTATGTTGTAGATGCTGAAGGTAAGGCATTAGGCCGTTTGGCTACAGAAATTGCCCTTCGTTTACGTGGCAAACATAAGCCTGAATTCACACCGCATGTTGATACTGGCGATTACATTGTTGTAATCAACGCAGAAAAAATTGGTGTGACAGGTAATAAAGAAAAAGACAAGATGTATTACCATCACACAGGTTATATCGGTAACTTAAAGTCAGTTTCATTAGGTAAGTTACGTGAAACATATCCTGAACGTATTATTCAATCTGCTGTTAAAGGCATGTTGCCAAAGAATACGTTAGGCAGAAATATGTTTAAAAAAATGAAAGTATTTGTTGGTGCTGAACATACACATCAAGCACAACAACCTAAAGTTTTAGAAATTTAATTAAGAGTTTATAAACATGGCACAAACCGAATATTACGGAACAGGTCGACGTAAAAGTGCAGTAGCACGAGTATTTGCGCGCCCAGGAAAAGGCGAAATTAAAGTTAACAACGCATCGTTAGATACGTATTTTGGTCGTGAAACAGATCGAATGATTGTTCGTCAGCCACTTGAAACAGTCGAAGTGACAGGCAAGTTCGATTTGCTAGTAACTGTTAAAGGCGGCGGCCCTTCTGGTCAAGCCGGAGCGATCAGGCTTGGTATCACACGTGCGTTGATGGAATATGATGAAGAGCTTCGTCCAGCGTTGCGCAAAGCAGGCTTTGTGACACGTGATTCACGTCAAGTGGAACGTAAGAAAGTTGGTTTACATAAAGCTAGAAAACGTCCTCAATACTCTAAGCGTTAATAAAAAGCGTTTAAGTACGGTACCTATTTTAAAAACCCATCATTTTGATGGGTTTTTTTTATGCTTATAGAAAGTTGTAATTATGTGGTATCCCGATAAGATAAAGCTTTTGGTTTTAAATGTTTTAAAAGCCTGCTTGGGTAATTGAAAGGAGAGTTAATGACGGACTACAAGGAAAAGTTTCAGAAAGCGATTAAATCACTTGATGAATCCGAGCGTGAAGCGACAGACAATATTGCAGCATTGTATAAAGCCTTACTTGGGATGTTAAATGTTGTAAAAACTAAGCATAAGCTAATTGCTAAAGCAGTTGCAAAGCTCCCTAAAAAGGTTCAGCCAGACAGGCTTCCTCTGGTTGACCTTGAGCGTATCAAGGACCTTTTGATTAGTCACATGGGTGATAGTGAGGAAGCTGATTCTAGTTTGTTAGTCTTAGAAGAGCTGCTATTACATTTGAGTGCTTCTTCAGTTTTTAAAGATGATGTTTTAGCGGTTCAAAAGATGTTGTCTTCAGCTGCCAATTCAAAAGACTTTATCAATATTGCTCAAAAAATTGCCACAATCGTACTAGATAATAATGATACGGCAGGTAGCCTGGGAAATTTATCTGAAGGATCCATAGAGGCAATTAAAGATGGGTTATTGGCGAAATTAAGTGAACTTGAAACGTCAGATACTGATATTGCACGGTCACTTGATATAGTTAGCCTTAAAGAGAAGTTGGCCAAAGTAACGAACTTAAGAAGTTTAGAGGAGTTTTATAAGCAAATTTTTGAAGGCTTTGGTGAAAAGCTAACAAAGAAAGATGAGTTTATTGTAGAGCTCTCTGGGTTGATAGAAACTGTCGCACAGCAACTGTCTAGTATTTCGTTAGAGATAAAAAAAGAAAATATAAATGATGAGGCGGTTTCGAAAGACAGGTGGCGTTTAACAGAGTTAATGAGCGAACAAGTAAATACTATTAGAGAAAGTGTTTTACAAGCTGAAAGTTTGTCGACGCTTAAGGAGCTTGTAAGCGAGCGTATGAATGTTTTGAATTCTAATGTGAATGAGCTTGTGGCTATAGAAAGCCGCCGAGTGAAGGATGCAGAAGCGAATACGAGACGTATTGAAAATAAGTTAAATAAGGTTCAAAGTGAGGTTTCTTCGTTAAAGTCATCTTTAAATAAAGCCCATGATCAAGCATTTGTTGATCCTTTAACAGGTGTTGCAAATAGGCGTGCTTATGACGAAAGAATTAAGCTAGAGTTTGAGCGATGGAAGCGTAATAAAGAACCATTAGCCATAGCAATTATGGACGTCGATAAGTTTAAGAAAATTAATGATACCTTTGGTCACCCTGTTGGAGATAAGGTGCTTCGAACAATTAGTCAGTTGATACATAAAAAAGTAAGGGGCAGTGACTTTTTTGGGCGCGTTGGTGGTGAGGAGTTCGTTGTTATTTTTGCTGGTAGTGATCTTGCTAACATTATGACGAGGCTAGAACAGTTTAGGAAAAGTATCGAAGACTGTAAATTTGGCTCTAAAGGTAATAGAGTTGTAATTACTATGTCTGTTGGTTGCGCATTATTTTCAAATGAGGATAACCCAAGTAATGTCTACGAGAGGGCCGATCAGGCGCTATTGAAAGCAAAGCAGACAGGGCGAAATAAATGCCTTAGCGACCAAGACCTTTAATGTATTAAGCATTTTATTATGCGGTTATTTTTTTAAAGCCTGCATTGCCTGGTGGGTGCTTAAGTAGATGTTTTCAGCGCCTAACTTTTCAATAAATTCTGTTTGTTTCAGCTTGTCCATAACGGGGCCTTTGATTTCTGCTAAATGGAGTTTGATACCAGCTTTCTCTAACCGATAATGAATATCGTCTAATGATTCGAGTGCGCTAGTATCAATATAGCTTATTGAATTACAGATGAGTACAACGTGGTCTAGTGCACTATTATCGGCCACGTGCGTCATAACCGTATCTTCTAAAAAGTTGGTATTGGCAAAATACAGGTTTTCATCAATTCGCATGGCGAGAATATGCTCATCTGTTTTGACTTTATGTCGGTCAATATTTCTATAATGCTCGGTGTTTCCCACTTGCCCTACAATCGCGACATGTGGTTGACTGCTTCTGAAAAGATATAGCCCTATCGACATGATGATGCCCGCTATTATGCCGCTTTCTACATCAATTATTAGTACTGTAAAAAAGGTCACGAGCATGGAGAAGGCATCTGTTCGGTCATAACTCCAAGCATGCTTTAATGTGTATGCATCAATTAAAGGAATAACAGCAAGTACAATAATGGCCCCTAATGCTGCTTTAGGTAAAAAGAAGAAAAGCGGCGTCAATATAATAAGAGTAAGAGCAACTAATCCGGCGGTAATGATAGAGGCCAAAGGTGAGTTGGCCCCGGCCGAAAAATTCACCATAGAACGACCAAAACCACCTGCTACAGGGTAGCCGCCGCTTATTGCAGAAGCAATGTTGGCAGTTCCAAGGCCGATGAGTTCTTTGTTGGAGTCTATTTTTTGCCGCTTCTGGCTGGCCATTGATTTACCAATAGAAACGCTTTCAAGATAGCCAATTAATGCAATTAAAAACGCACTAGGCAATAGCTCTTTTAAGAGCGAGTATTCTAGATTGGGTAAGATGAACGAAGGCAGCCCTGGTGGAATGCTGCCAATAATGGCAACGTTTTCATGTGTGTTTAGGCCCATGTAATAAACAGCGAGGGTGCTTACCACAACGGCTGCTAGCGGACCGGACTTAGAAATAAATTGTATTAAGGCTTCATTGCTTGTGTGCTTTTTAAGAAATGTAAATAACGGGCTTTTGAATGCCCATAATAGAAAAAGGCTGCCTAGGCCAATAATAGCGGTGGCTAGGTTGCTTTGAAATAGTTGGGAAATGATAAGGTAAGCTGATTCATAGGCTGGTAGTCCACGTGGTATATCTAAACCCAGGATGTGTTTTATCTGGCTTAGAGCAATAATAAGGGCAGATGCGCTTACAAAACCAGAAATAACTGGGTGGCTAAGGAAGTTAATAATAGCACCAACTCTCGCGACACGCATGAGCAGCAAAATGAGGCCAACTAATAACGCTAATGTATGTGCGGTGCTAACCATGTCTTCTATATTGGTTATATTTAACTCAATAAGCGTGGCGCCTGTCATAAGTGACATCAGGCCAACAGGTCCTACAGCTAATGTTTTACTGCTGCCAAATATTGCATATAAGAGAAGTGGCAGAACAGAAGAATACAATGCTACTTGTGGCGGCAGCCCAGCGAGTAACCCATAGGCCATGGATTGGGGAACTAAAACAACAGCGACGATAACACCAGCAATGAGGTCGCCAGATAGCTCTGTTTTTTTATAGTCTGTTACCCAATTAGGTAGAAGCATTGACGGAGATGTTTTTTGTAATTGAGTTCATTATAGTTGCAATAGAAGAGTAATTATTAATATATCAAAAAAGAATAGTTTTATAAGCAAAATAAATGTGACGGGCTACCTATGTCTGTGAGCCGTTGTTAGGTCGGCAACTTGTTGCAGAGCAGCAACAAAAAAGCGTAAAATCAACGTTTTAAGTGTATTTTTTTGTTGCATAAATGCAAAAACTTGATATATTGTAATCATAACAAGGAGGGGGAGGCAGCCTTTACATTGGTAAAACTGCACCAAAAAAACAATAAAAATAATAAAAAACTTAAGGGGCCTTTGGTCCCTTTTTTTTGTCTGTCGTAATTTAATCCTTAATCGGTTGTACCATTAAAGGTTAATCACGCAAGTGATGGGTGGAAAGGCAAAACTATTAGCGTGTTAGCGTTTTTATACCTTCTTCTCGAGCTAATAAGAGAATGTCAGCTGAACGTTCAGCAAATAGTCCTGTCGTCACTACGCCGGTGAGGTTATTCAACGTGTTTTCTAGCTTGACGGGCTCGAAGATGTCTAAACGATGGATGTCTAGGATGATGTTGCCATTATCAGTAATGAAGTTTTCACGCCAGACTGGGTGCCCGCCCAGTTTTATGATTTCTCTCGCTACATAGCTGCGCGCCATAGGGATAACTTCTATAGGTAATGGAAAAGCACCTAGACAGCTGACCAATTTGCTTTCGTCGGCTATACAAATAAATTGTTTACTAGCAGCCGCGATGATTTTTTCTCGAGTTAATGCGCCGCCGCCACCTTTTATCAACTGCAGGTGTTTATTTGTTTCATCGGCGCCATCGACGTAAATATCTAACGAACCGACGGTGTTCAAATCTAATACAGGAATGCCTAGAGCATGTAGTTTTTTTGAGCTGGCTTCAGAACTTGATACAGCGCCTTCAAATTGATGCTTTATGGGCTCAAGAAGATCGATAAAATAATTGACGGTTGAACCGGTGCCTACACCAATAATATCGACATTATGAGTGTATTCAATGGCTGCTTCAGCGGCTTGCAGTTTCATGTTTTTTTGCATAAAAAGTTGTAGAGATTGATGTGTTATATGTATGTTAACGTATTAGGTGTTGAACGTGCGGGCATTAGTTTGTTAAATGTATTACGTACGCAATAGAGCTATTGCTCGCTTTGAAAAGCAACGTGTTTGCTTTTCTGTAATTACCGCATCTAACGGTATATCCCAGGTTTGAGGGCTTAGCGCCTCGGTTTCTTGGCAGCTGTAAGCAATGCCAATTAATAAAGGACTGATTTTATTTGATGTCTGCGCTGAAAATTGTAATGTGCGGTCATAATAACCGCCTCCAGCACCCAATCTATTTCCTTTGTTATCAAAACCAACTAATGGCATCAATAATGTTGATAAGAACTTGCACTGTAACGTGCCGTAAGTGTCGGCTTCTTCAATATTAAATTGATTATATTTAATGCGGTCGCCCCACGCATATGCTGAAAAGATAAGTTGTTGGTTTTTTGTTAATGAAGGTAAGTAGTGAGGAATGTGTCGGTCAAAACAGGTTTTAATCGTACTTTCTAAATTAGGTTCTCCATTGTGAGTCATATAGCTAGCAATCCGTGGGCGCCTTAATAAAACGCCAGAGTTTGCTATTCTCATGTTGATGAGAAAATCATAATGTTCTCTATGGGAAGGTGGTATTGCTAGCCTAGTTTGCCGCAAGAATTGTCTTTGATTAATTACTGGGTCAGTAGCCATGATATGGTTGGTCGCCAAATAAAGTGTTCCCCACGAGCGCCGTAGTCGGAGTGTCTACCTTGAACCAAGCGGTTCAAGTGGGAACGAAGATATTGTGTTGGGTTTCTCTACTGAAAGAGCATACACGCCTACAATACAACTCGTTTTCCCTAATATTTAAATAGGCTCAAGGTTTTTGTCACTTAGCTTCGAACGCAGCAGGGAACACTTAAAGTGTAGACCTAAATTGCTTACGTGTCATTAAATTTCCCTGTAAACAAGAAAATTGAAAAAGGCGGATGGATTAGCGTGTTATTTGCCGAAAGAATTTATGGCGAAATCTAACTTGTTTTGTAAGGCATTAATCTTTTCACTGATATCCAGTGAGACATTATTCTTTTTATCGCCTTCATTAAGTAAGTCATGCGTAATGTTAAGGCCAGCCATGACAGCAATACGATCTAGCCCAATAATTCGACCAGACTGTCGTATATCATTCATTTTTTGATCCAAATAACGAGCCGAATGTTCTAATTGAGGCTTCTCTTCCTCGGGACAGTTGACTTGATAGTCTTTATCTAAAATTGTTACGGTAACAGGGACTGAAGCCATCGTTAGATTTCCATTACTTTGAGGCGTGAAATCATCGCTTCAACACGTGATTTTGCTTTATCGGTCTTATCCATTAACGCGCTACGTTGTTGGACAAGGTCTGCCTGCTGGTTTTTAAGCTGGCTATTTTCTTCGTGCAAACGTTGACATACCTGAACTAGCGTATCAATACGTTGCTCAAGATGCTGGAGGGCTAATTCTGGATTTTGTTCTATGCTCACGCCGTAAATCTTAGGTGTGATTGGGCCTCAGGTCAACAGGAAGTTTATTATAAGCAACTTTTTGTGAGCTAAGTTTTGGTGTGAGCGCTAGCAGTGATAGCATACACCTAATATAAACAGAGCAAGTTGGAGTTAAGGTGGAACAATTAGGCGATTTTGACAATATGCAATCATTATTAAACGCTCACGATGCATATATGAGCGCGGCAGAAGTGCACGGGTTAGCTGCAGGTATGTTGTGTGTGGGGTTTGATGCGAAATTTGACCGCTGGGTGGTTGCTGTTTTTGAAACAGATGAGCAGCTAGAGGGATTGGACGATAGCGAAAAAGGTGATTTGATAGGGTTGTTTGAAGGCACGTGTGAATTACTCAAAAGTGACGAATTTATATTTGACTTATTTTTACCCGATGATGGGGTGCCAATGGTTGAAAGGGCAAAAGCACTCAGTGAGTGGTGCCAAGGGTTTTTATACGGTATTGCTTATATGGGGGCTAAAGATGATACCGATTGGGGCGAAGACGGTAGAGGGATTTTGAGAGATTTTCTAGAGCTATCTAGAATAGATGCAGATGGGGCGGAAGAAGCAGATGAACAGTCGTATATGGAGCTTCAGGAGTACGTAAGGTCTGCTGTGCATGTGATGTTGATGGAGCTGCAGCCAGCCGTTGAAGCCAATGCGACAACGTCTCCAAGGCTTCATTAATAATGGGCCAACAAAACATAAGCGCTACAGAATTCGCAAAGCGCCGTAAGCAATTTCTACGCTTGTTGGGTGCAGGCAATATTGCGGTGATCCCAGGTGCCTCTATTCAACATAGAAACAGAGATGTCGAGTATTTGTTTCGCCAAAACAGTGATTTTTATTACCTAACGGGTTTTGATGAAGCGGATGCAGTGGCCGTGTTTGTGCCCGGCCGTGAGCAGGGCGAATATATATTATTTTGCAATGAATACGATGAACAAACGGCGTTGTGGGTAGTTGCAAATGCAGGTATAGATAACGCGATGAGCGTATTTGGTGCGGACGATGCGTTCCCCATTGACGACATTGACGATATTTTGCCGGGCTTATTGGAAAATAATAATAAGCTGTACTTTCCAATGGGTATGAATCCAGCGTTCGATCAACAGTTAATGGACTGGTCACAACAGGTGCGGAGTAAATCAAGAGCAGGTGTAACAGGGCCCGCAGAGTTTATTTCAACGGACCATCTGTTGCACGAAATGCGTTTAATAAAATCATCGCAAGAAATTAAGCAGATGAAAAAGGCGGCAAAAATTTCTGTGGTGGCTCATAAAAAGGCCATGCAGGTTTGTAAGCCAGCTATGTATGAGTATGAAGTTGATGCAACGTTAAAGCACCATTTTATTAGTAATGGGGCACAGCAAGAGGCTTATCCCGCTATTGTTGGCGGCGGTGTGAATGGATGTATTCTTCATTATGTACAAAATAATGCGCAACTTAATGATGGCGAATTGTTATTGATTGATGCAGGGTGCGAATGGGAAAAATACGCCTCTGATATAACACGAACATTTCCCATAAACGGGGTGTTTAGCGAGGAACAAAAGGCGTTATACCAATTGGTATTGGATTCGCAATATGCTGCGATTGAGCAGGTAAAACCAGGTAATCATTGGAATGACCCTCATGAAGCGGCTGTTAAGGTGTTAACAAAGGGGTTGGTTAAGTTAGGAATTCTTAACGGACGTGTGCCAACGTTGATTAAAAATGAAGCGTATAAACCGTACTATATGCACCGAACAGGGCACTGGTTAGGCATGGATGTTCATGACGTCGGTGATTATAAAATAGACAAACAGTGGCGCTTGTTGGAGCCGGGCATGGTGCTTACTGTAGAGCCAGGTCTGTATATTCAGCCGAATGCAAAAGAAGTTGATAAGAAATGGCGCGGAATTGGTATTCGTATTGAAGATGATGTATTGGTAACGAAAAAAGGCCATGAGGTTTTAACTGACGGCGCACCGAAAGAAGTCAACGATATTGAATCGTTGATGGAGAAAGCGCGTGTCGGATGACTATGATGTCATCATTATTGGTGGTGGCATGGTGGGTGGCTGCTTAGGTTTAGCATTAAGCCAATCATCGCTTCGCGTTGCTATTGTAGAGGCGCGAGAGTTTTCAGAAAAACAATCGGACAGTGCGGGTAAGCGAGCCATCGCGCTGTCTTGGGGAAGCCGCTGTGTTCTTGAACAATTAGGTATTTGGCAGCCCATAAATGATGCAGCGATGGCGATTAAGCACATTCATGTGTCAGACAAAGGCCATTTCGGCAAAACGCGGTTATCAGCCGAGTCGCAACATGTTGATGCGCTAGGTTACGTGGTAGAAGCAGCAAAAATTGAAGCAGTCGTGGCAGATAGTTTAAAACAATCAAATATAGATAGTGTCTGTCCAGCAAGTTTAGTTGATTACGTAGTACATGATGACGGTGCAGACGTAACGATTAGTTTAAATGGCAAAGAGAAAACGTTGTCGTGCAGGTTATTAGTCGGTGCGGATGGCGGCTTATCTAAAGTACGCGAAGGCGGTGATTTTGATCTAAAAGAATATTCATATGAGCAGCACGCTATAGCTGGCTTAATTAAAGTTGAGTCGGATGTGCATGATATAGCCTACGAGCGTTTTACATCAGAAGGCCCAATAGCAATGTTGCCACATTTCGATGGATTATATTCCTTGGTGTGGACGATGCCATCAGAACTGGCGCTAGAGACAATGCAGTTGCCGGAAGATGAATTTTTAGATCGATTACAATCACGCTTTGGCCAATGGTTAGGGGAGCTAAGTTTGTCGGGTAAGTGCCAAAACTTCCCATTAAATTTATCACATGTTCCAAACAATACGGCAGAACGCGTTGTGCTGATTGGTAACGCCGCGCACCAGCTTCATCCTGTAGCGGGGCAAGGGTTTAACTTGGGTTTGCGAGACGCAGCGATTTTAGCGGATGTATTAATGACGGGCGAGAGTGATATTCGCAATGTGCTTGAAGTCTATGCAAAACACCGACAGTTAGACCAAACCCTAATAACAGGTTTTACCGATAATGTGATTAAGCTGTTCTCCACAAATAACGTGTTATTTAGTGTGGTGCGTAATAGTGGTTTACTCATGCTGGATAAAATACCTATGTTTAAAAATCAATTTGCTCGTCAAACGATGGGTTTGGGTTCTCGCTTAGCTAGGTTGAAGAACGTTGGCTAAAGATAAAGACTATCAAGTAGCAATAGTGGGCGGCGGCATGGTCGGTGCTAGTCTTGCGTGTTTGTTGGCGGGAAAAAACGTGTCCGTTGCGTTAATAGAGGCGGGCGACCCAGCGGCAAGTTGGCCAGAAAATACGTATGACTTACGTGTGTCAGCACTAACTTTGGCGTCCATTAACCTATTTAAAAGCCTCGACGTGTGGGCAGGTGTTGTTGAGCAAGGTGAGCAAGCGGTAGAAAAAATGTTTGTTTGGGATCACTTTGGTAGCGGTGAGTTGGATATAGATTCAGCCGATGCAGGTGAAGTGCAAATGGGTTCGGTGGTTGAGAATCGTATTTCTGTTTTGGCGATTTGGAAAAAACTTCAGCAATTAGATAGTTGTGATGTGTTCACTTCATCGCAATTAGACGATTTTACTGTGGATGACGACGGTTTAGATATTAACTTATCAAATGGCAAAAAAATTAGAGCCGCTTTGCTAGTGGGTGCAGATGGTTCAAATTCAAAGATAAGGCAAATTAGCGGTATTGATGATTACGGTTGGGAATACCAACAAAAAGCCTTAGTTGCGACGGTTAAGCCAGAAAAGTCACACCAAAATACCGCATGGCAACGTTTTTTGCCGGAAGGGCCGCTTGCCTTGCTGCCTTTGCGTGATGGATTAATCTCCATTGTTTGGACATCAAGCACACAAACCACAGTAGATAATTTGAAATTGAGCGATGCTGGTTTCTGCGACGCTTTGGCAGAAGCATCTGAGCATCAATTAGGTGATTTTGAACTGGTCGGCGCACGCGGTGCATTCCCGTTAAAGCTGCAGTTTTCACCAGAATACACTCAGCAACGTATGGTGTTAATTGGAGACGCCATTCACACCATTCACCCGCTAGCAGGGCAAGGCGCAAACCTTGGGTTAAAAGATGCAGTGACCTTAGCAGATGTGATTATTCAAGCACATAAAAAAGGCCGAGACATTGCTAGCGAACAAGTACTTCGTCGTTATGAGCGCCAACGCAAAGGAGACAACTTGTTAATGATGGGGATAATGGATGGTTTTAAACGCTTATTCGGTGCGGATGATATGTTGGTTCAATTCGCTAGAAGTTGGGGTATGGGCGTGGTTAATAGTTCGACAATTATTAAGAATCAGATATGCAAGTACGCGATGGGTTCGTAAAAATTTCGATATAAATAGCAGATATAAAAAAGCCGCCATCGCTATTAGCGATGACGGCTTTTTTATTTGCGTAAAATGTTTTACATTAAAACTTGTAGCGCCAGAACAACTTGGCAGCCAAAGCCCGCTGCAAACGCTAACGTACGTACCCAAGGAATGCCAAATGTATGCGTTAACAAATGTGCAACACGAGCATAAAAGAAAATCATCGCAGCCATTGCGGTTGTTTCATTATTCGCCCCAGCCGCTTGTACAACTAAAATAAGTGCAGAAAAAACAACTAGATTTTCAATAGCGTTGGCGTGAGCATTTTTCATACGAACAGCCCAACCAGCCATGCCTTCAACATCAGCATGTGGGCCGACAGCGTTTAGTAAACCTCCAGCAATAATGTAGTTAAGTGCATAAGGCACCCAAATAACAGCGGTTAATAGAGCAGTAGCAGCTAAGTAATATAGTTCTGGTGTCATCGTAAATCTCCGTCTTGTTGTGGGTTAATTGGTTGTTATTTTAATAAAATCCCATGAATAGAATGGACGCTCTCACAGGCTATGCGGCCCATGCTAGTTAAATAGCCACCGTCTGGTTTATCAATAAGCCCTTTGTCATGTAGACGTTTTGCGGCTTCAATGACGTTGATTTCAGCATCATGGTGTATTTTTATCCCCTGCTGGGTATTAGATAAATCATATTGAATAAGGATGTTAAGCTCATCTGTGGCTGTTTGATTAAATTTCATAGGTTAAGTTAAATAATTTCTGTGGCGTTAAGCTTAACGCTTAAATGGGTGTTGATGCAATCGTAATAGTAAGTCTTAACGATCTTAGTGGTCAGTTAAGTAAAAAATCTAATTTGCGCCTGTCTGGAATGGAAAAAAAGAGAGGTTCAGGTTATAGTGCAGCACTAATTTACCTCTTTTGGGAGAGCTCGGCATTAGGCCGACGCCGAAGGCGCAATCCGTCCGGAATCGCTCAGGCAAATGGACCATAAGAGAGATTGTTTAAATATATTTAGCAATCAGTTAGTTCTGGAGAGTGGTGAGGTGTTAAAGCTTAGCCCACCGAAGAGGAAAGAGGGTGCGCTATATGATGCCCCTTAAACTTTCAGGTTTTGGACAGAAGGGCGGCATGTGGTTTTCGCGTGCCGCCCTTTTTTTGAGAATATTGAGATGACTAATAAAACTATCCTAAATAGTGCTCACCGTGAACTAGGTGCCCGAATGGTCGATTTTGGCGGTTGGGATATGCCCGTTAATTACGGTTCACAAATTGATGAGCATCATTACGTAAGGCAATCAGTGGGGATGTTTGATGTATCCCATATGACAGTAGTGGATATTAATGGGCTAGAAGCTAAAGCATATTTACAGCATCTGTTAGCCAATGATGTGGCTAAACTCACGCGACAAGGTAAGGCGTTATATAGTTGCATGCTCAATGAGAAGGCGGGCATTATCGATGATTTGATTGTCTACTTTTTAGATGAACAAAATTACCGCCTCGTGGTGAATGCGTCAACGCGTGATAAAGATATTGCCTGGTTAGAGCAACAAGCAGAAGACTTTGATGTGACGATTAATGAAAAACCAACACTGGCAATGATTGCTGTTCAAGGCCCTAAGGCGCGTCAAAAGGTGTGTCCTTTGTTGCCTGAGCGCCTTGGCTTGGCGGCGGCTGAAATAAAACCATTTAGCGCTTGCTGGCATGGAGAATGGTTTGTTGGTAGAACCGGCTATACCGGTGAAGATGGCTTTGAAATCATCTTGCCGGAAGATAAAGCTGAAGGCTTTTGGAAACAATTGATTAGCGTGGGTGTACACCCATGTGGCTTAGGTGCGCGAGATACGTTGCGACTTGAAGCGGGTATGAATCTGTATGGTCAAGATATGGATGAAAGCAAGCACCCCATAGAGTCCGGCTTGAACTGGACGGTAGCTTGGGAGCCAGGCGTGCGTAATTTTGTTGGCAAGCAAGCATTGTTATCTATTAAGGAACAAGCAAATTCAGACAAGTTTGTCGGCTTGATTTTAGAAGATAAGGGCGTGCTTCGTGGGCACCAAACTGTCGTGTTGGACGATGGCAGTAGAGGTGAAATAACCAGTGGAGGTTATTCGCCTACGATGGAACGCTCAATTGCGTTTGCACGAGTTCCCGCAAACATTGGCAAAACCTGTAAAATTGATATTCGCGGTAAATTAAAAGTCGCTCGCGTCGTAAAACCCTGTTTTGTACGCCGGGGCGAAGTACAAATTTAAATAATAGGAACTAAATATGTCAAATACACCTGATGATAGAAAATACGCCGATTCTCACGAGTGGGCCTTGCTGGAAGCCGATGGTAATATCCGTGTTGGCATAACAGACTACGCTCAAGAGCTATTGGGGGATTTGGTTTTTGTTGAATTGCCAGAAGTTGGGCAAAAGCTTGTTCAAGCCGATGAGTGTAGTGTTGTTGAATCAGTGAAGGCGGCATCAGACATCTATAGTCCTGTAACGGGTGAGATTGTTGCTATTAATAATGATTTAGAAGACAGCCCCGAAGCGATTAACGACTCGCCTTATGAGGATGGTTGGATTTTTATCATAAAGCCGGAAGATGTTAGCGAACTTGATAATTTATTAGATGCTGAAAGCTACCAAAACTTAACCGAAGACGAGTAAAAACGTATGCCATTTATTCCTCATTCAGAACACGATATTTCTAAAATGTTATCGACGATTGGCGTCGATAGTATTGATGATCTGTTCGATGAAATTCCTGATAATTTGCGTTGTGGAGAGCTAGAGAAAATCCCAAGTGGCATGAATGAAATGGAAGTTTCTCGGTTATTACGCGATAAAGCCGCGCAAGATGGTTTGCCGCTATGCTTTCTCGGTGCAGGTGCTTATGAGCATCATATTCCTGCCGCCGTTTGGGAAATCACCACACGTGGTGAGTTTTATAGCGCGTACACGCCGTATCAAGCAGAAGCATCACAAGGTACGCTACAATTGCTGTACGAATTTCAATCGATGATGGCTAGCTTAATGGCGATGGATGTGTCGAATGCCTCATTGTACGACGGCGCATCGGCCTTGGCAGAAGCAGTACTCATGGCGGTGCGAGCGAACAAGAAATCGACATCTCGCAAAATCTTAATGCCCAGAACCATTAACCCCGTTTACCGTTCCGTAACGGAGGCTATTGTTAAGAACCAAGCGATTGAGTTAATTGCTGTGCCTTACGATACTGAAACGGGTAAAACAGATCTGAGCGCATTACAGCAATACGTTGATGAAGATATTGCAGCGCTGGTTATTCCGCAACCTAACTTTTTTGGAGTGATAGATGATGTAGACGCCTTAACGCAGTGGGCTGCTGAAAATGGCGCGCTATCTATTGCTGTCGTAAACCCAATGGTGATGGCTTTATTGAAACCACCAGGTGAATGGGCTGAATCAGGTGTAGACATTGTGTGTGGCGAAGGCCAACCGTTAGGCGTGCCGTTAGCATCCGGTGGGCCGTATTTTGGTTTTATGTGTTGTAAACAAAAGCACGTTCGACAAATGCCAGGGCGCATTATTGGGCGTACAACAGACTTAGACGGCAAAGAAGGTTTTACGCTAACGTTACAAGCGCGTGAGCAACACATTAGGCGTTCAAAAGCGACGTCAAACATCTGTACCAACCAAGGTTTACTGGTTACAGCGGCAACGATTTATATGTCGTTATTAGGCCCAGAAGGGCTGAAAAAAGTGGCGCTCAACTCACATAAAAATACGCAATTATTGATTAACCGCATAACGGCTATCAACGGTGTAGAGCTGGTTTTTGCCTCGGCTACCTTCCACGAATGCGTAATAACAGTGGATGTGGATGCAAAACAATTGATTGAAACGTTGGCTGAAAAGAACCATATTCTAGCTGGCTTCGATATGTCAGTGGATTATTCAGAAATGGGAAATGCTTTACTGGTGTGTGCGACCGAAACTCGCACAATAAACGACATTGAGCAATTTGCAGGTACGCTCGATTCATATATAAATTCATAGGAGACTTATCATGGCGACTATTACACTACAAGGTAACGAAATTCACACAAACGGCGACGTGCCAGCAGTTGGAGAACAAGCACCGGGTTTTTCTTTAACCACTAAAGAATTAGCCGACGTAACATTGGCTGATTATGCGGGTAAGAAAAAACTGATCAGCATCGTGCCGAGCTTAGATACGCCTGTTTGTCAGTTATCAACTAAAAAGTTTAACGATCACGCTAAAAATCATGCGGACACAGTGATCTTAATTGTGGCGGCTGATTTACCGTTCGCCATGTCACGTTTTTGCGGTGATGAGGGCTTAGAGAATGTGGTGACGCTATCGATGATGCGTGATCGCAACTTTGCGAAAGACTATGGCGTGTTAATAGATGATGGCCCATTAAAAGGTATTACGGCTCGTGCGTTGATTACTTTAGATGAAAACAATAATGTATTGAGTTCAGAATTAGTGGGTGAAATTGCCGACGAACCAGACTACGAAGCAGCACTCGCCGCACTAAAATAAGAGAGTTAAACCTGCATGTTAATATTTGAGCAGTCCCATCGTGGGCGTGGCGCTAATGCGCAATTTCCAACAGATAATAATGATGTTTCGTCACTACCTGCCGGTGCGCTAAGGTCTTCTAAGCCGAACTTGCCTGAAGTGTCAGAAATGCAAGTGGTGCGTCACTTTACAAGGTTATCGCAAAAGAATTTTTCGATAGACACGCACTTCTACCCACTGGGTTCATGCACCATGAAATACAACCCGCGTGCGTGTAATACCTTGGCGAGCTTGCCGGAATTTACAGGGCGTCACCCATTAGGGCCAAGTTTGCACGGGCAAGGTTTTTTGTCTTGTATGTATGAATTACAAGGGATGTTGAAAGAGGTGACGGGGATGCAAGCCGTATCGTTGTCTCCAGCGGCTGGCGCACAAGGTGAATTTGCCGGTGTGGCGATGATAAAAGCTTACCACGATGATCGTAATGACATGGTACGTAACGAAATTTTAGTGCCCGATGCTGCACACGGCACCAATCCAGCGTCTGCCGTCATGTGTGGTTATAACGTTAAAGAAATCCCAACGGGTAAAAATGGAGACGTGGATATTGATGCGTTAAAAGCCGCAGTCGGACCACAAACGGCTGGCATAATGCTGACAAATCCCAGCACGTTAGGGGTTTTTGATCGCAAGATTAAAGAAATTGCTGCCATTGTTCATGATGCTGGTGGTTTGTTGTACTACGACGGTGCCAACCTAAATGCTATTTTAGGTAAAGTACGCCCGGGAGATATGGGTTTTGATGTGATCCACATGAATCTGCATAAAACATTCTCCACACCGCATGGTGGCGGCGGCCCAGGTGCTGGACCTGTTGGTGTCAGCAAACGTTTAAAACCCTATTTGCCTGTGCCGATTGTTGGTAAAAAAGAGGGTCAATACGTATTATTGGACGAGAATGATTGCCCCCAAACGATCGGCAGACTGTCCGCTTTTGCGGGCAATGCAGGTGTATTGCTTCGCGCGTACATTTACGCAAAAATGCTAGGGCGTGAAGGCATGTCTCGTGTGGCAGAGTTCGCCACCTTGAATGCAAACTACTTATTAAAACGCTTAATGGAAGTAGGTTACGATGCTGCTTACCCCGAAAGGCGTGCGACACACGAATTTATTTTAACGCTTAAAAAACAGGCCAAAGAACTTAACGTAACTGCAATGGACGTAGCAAAACGCTTGTTGGATTATGACTTCCATGCACCAACGACATACTTTCCTATGTTAATTCCTGAGTGTTTGTTAATCGAACCCACCGAGACAGAAGCTAAGGAAACACTCGATGGGTTTGTCGACACGATGGCGATTATTTTGCAAGAAGCGAAAACAGACGGAGCGATGCTAAAAGCAGCCCCGTATAACTTACCTGTTAAACGGCTTGATGACGTTAAAGCAGTAAAAAAACTGGACGTTGTCTGGAAAAGAAAAGAGGGGTAACGATGAGTGCACTAATCTGCGGTTCAATGGCATTTGACACCATTATGGTATTCCCTGATAAATTTCAAAACCATATCCTGCCGGACAAAGTGCACATGCTCAACGTGTCATTTTTTGTACCGGAATTACGCCGTGAATTCGGTGGTTGTGCCGGTAATATTGCATATAATTTACACTTATTGGGCGAAAAAGCCCTACCGATGGCAACCGTGGGGCAAGACTTTGCATCCTATGCGGATTGGATGACGAAAACCGGTGTCAGCCAAGAATACTTAACCGTATTGGGTGATGAGTTTACTGGCCAAGCCTATATCACAACCGATATGGACGACAACCAAATTACCGCCTTTCACCCCGGTGCAATGGGGCGTTCAGAATTGAATAAAGTACCCACGGATGCAGGTATATCAATAGGCATAGTCTCGCCCGATGGTAAAGCAGGCATGATCGAACACGCCGAACAATTTGTAGCCGCAAGCGTACCGTTTATTTTTGATCCAGGTCAAGGGTTGCCCATGTTCGATGGTGATGAGCTTAAGGTGTTTATCGAACAAGCCACGTGGGTGACGTTGAACGATTACGAAGCTGCCATGTTACAAGACAAAACGGGCTTATCGCCTCATGAAATAGCAGAACAAGTAGAGGCGTTAATCATAACCAAAGGCGCAGAAGGGTCCTTGATATACACCAAAGATAAACGCATTGAAATACCGCCAGCGCAAGCCAAAAACGTAATAGACCCAACGGGTTGTGGTGATGCTTACCGCGGTGGTTTGTTGTATGGCCTAATGAACGAGCTAGATTGGGAAGTAACTGGCCGTATTGCGGGCTTAATGGGCGCGATTAAAATTGCGCATGCAGGAACACAAAACCATAAAGTGACGTTAGATGACGTTAAAGCTCAATATGCGGAACAGTTTGGCCATACTTTTTAAGATTGAATATAGGGCTCGGCATATAAGTGTTTGCGCAAGGTTAGCCGAGAATTGGTCGAGTAAATGTTGCTTAAAACGTCAAAACACAAGCTTAGAATATAAAGATATTATTTAGAGGGAAAGTAAAGTGAGAATTGGAGTTCCAAAAGAAATTGAAGAGGGTGAAAAACGAGTAGCGTTAACACCAGAAACAGCGCACCAAATACAAAAACTCGGCTTTTCAATAGCCATTGAGTCTAAAGCAGGTGAACTAGCTAATTTTAATGATGAATCCTATGCCAATGTCGGTGTGGAAATTATTGAAGATGCCCAAGAGCTTTGGGAGACGTCAGATATTATATTAAAGGTTCGTCCACCAAAAGAGCATCCAGAGTTGGGTTTCTATGGTGTGGAGTTACTTCGTGAAGGCCAAACGTTAATCAGCTTTTTATATCCAGCACAAAACCAAGAATTGCTGCAAGAGTTATCCAACCATGGCGTAACGGCGCTAGCGATGGATAGCGTGCCAAGAATATCCAGAGCTCAAAAAATGGACGCCCTCAGTTCAATGGCAAATATAGCGGGTTACCGTGCTGTTGTGGAAGCGGCCCAACATTTTGGTCGTTTCTTTACCGGTCAAATTACTGCGGCAGGCAAAATACCACCGGCTAAGGTATTAGTCATTGGTGCAGGCGTTGCGGGTTTGTCTGCTATTGGCGCAGCAAAAAGCATGGGAGCAATTGTTCGTGCTTTTGATACACGTCCAGAAGTAAAAGAGCAAGTTGAAAGTATGGATGCTGAGTTCTTAATGCTTGAATTTGATGATGAAGATGGTTCAGGTGATGGCGGTTACGCAAAAACGATGAGTCCAGAGTTTATTAAAGCGGAAATGGATTTGTTTGCATCGCAAGCGGCTGAAGTAGATATTATCATTACAACCGCGCTGATTCCCGGTAGACCAGCCCCCGAGTTAATTACAGAGCGCATGGTAGTTAATATGAAGCCAGGCAGTGTAATCGTTGATTTGGCTGCGGAGGCAGGTGGTAACTGTAAGTTAACAGAGGCCAATAAAGTGGTTGTGAAACATGGTGTTACTCTGATTGGGTACACCAATTTACCCAGCAGGCTTGCAGCCCAGTCCAGCCAACTATATGCAACTAACTTGCGACATTTACTAACCGACCTATGCCCAGAAAAGAACGGTGAACTAGACGTTAATATGGACGATGAGGTGATTCGTGGAGCAACAGTCGTTAACAAAGGTGAAATAAGTTGGCCTCCACCAGCACCAAGAATCTCTTTGGCGCCCAAAGAAGACATTGGCCTTAAAGCTAAAGAAGCGCTTGCTAAACCAGAGGATAAGCTTGCGCATCCGATGGCATTTTTGATTCCGCTAGTCGCCTGCGGGCTTGGGTTGTTTGGCTTGGGCTCTGTTGCGCCGCCAGCCTTTATCGGCCATTTAAGCGTGTTTGTGTTGTCGTGTTTTATTGGGTATATGGTGATATGGGGTGTTTCTCACTCGTTACACACGCCATTGATGAGTGTTACAAATGCTATCAGTAGCATTATTGTTATTGGTGCCATCATCCAAGTATCAAGCACAAACCCAATTGTTGTTGGCTTATCCGTATTAGCCATTTTTATAACCAGTATCAACATTGTTGGGGGATTTGCCGTCACCCACCGTATGTTGCGTATGTTTCGTAAGTAAGAGAGTAGTTAAATGAGTCCAGGAATAATAACGGCTTCCTATATTGGAGCAAGTGCCCTATTTATATTGGCATTAAGCGGTTTGAGTAATCAAGAAACGGCGAGACGCGGTAATTTTTATGGCATGTTGGGGATGGGGTTAGCGCTGTGCGTAACCATTTTTGGTTTGGTCACAGATAACCAATTTCTATTGATTGCCGGTATGGTAGTTGGGGGCGTTATCGGTTGGGTGCTAGCCAAACGTGTTGAGATGACGCAGATGCCTGAGTTAGTGGCTATTCTTCACAGTTTAGTTGGCTTGGCAGCTGTGTTTGTAGGCTATGCGAATGCATTGGATCATGGCACGGCAGAACTGACAGACATTGAAAAAACGATTCATGCAGTAGAAACGTATATAGGCGTGTTGATTGGTGCAGTGACCGTGGCAGGCTCTCTTACAGCTTATTTGAAGCTCAGTGGAAAAATTGGTGGCAAGCCAGTACAACTACCGGGTCGCCACCTTTTTAACCTTGCACTATTGTTGGGTTCCATCTGGCTAGGCGTTGTCTATGCCGAACAAATGTTTGTTGATGGGGGCATGCCAGCATTAGTAGTGATGACATTGCTTGCGTTGTTATTTGGCGTACATATGGTTATCGCGATTGGCGGAGCAGATATGCCGGTAGTTGTTTCAATGCTAAATAGCTATTCAGGTTGGGCCGCTGCCGCGATGGGCTTTATGCTAGGTAATGATTTATTGATCGTGGTAGGCGCCTTGGTGGGTAGTAGTGGTGCGATTCTTAGCTATATTATGTGTAAAGCAATGAACCGTAAATTCATCAATGTGATTTTGGGTGGTTTTGGGTCAAAGCCAGCAGGAACAGCAACGAGTGTTGTTGGTGATGTGGGTGATGTTCGTTCAATTGAAGCTGAAGAAACGGCTGAGCTACTTAGAAATGCTAAAGAAGTCATGATCATTCCTGGTTATGGGATGGCCGTTGCTCAGGCTCAGCATACGGTGTATGAAATCACAAAAAAATTAAAAAACAGTGGTGTAAATGTTAGGTTCGGCATACACCCAGTGGCGGGGCGTATGCCAGGCCATATGAATGTATTACTGGCTGAAGCCAAAGTGCCTTACGACATCGTATTTGAGATGGATGAAATAAACGACAATTTTCCAAACGTAGACGTGTCAGTGGTCATTGGGGCAAATGATATTGTTAACCCCGCCGCGCAAGATGTGCCCGATAGTCCTATTGCAGGTATGCCTGTTTTAGAGCCGTGGAATGGTACAACGACTATTGTGCTGAAACGCGGAATGAGTACGGGCTACGCAGGTGTTGATAACCCACTGTTTTATAAAGAAAATACCAGAATGTTGTTTGGTGATGCAAAAGACCGAGTTGATGAGATTTTACAGTTTCTTAGTAAGTAAAATTGGTTTAGCTTTGCCGGGCGAGTGTTGATGATTTTAATTCGAAGTCACTTTTTTGTTTTCATACATTAGCGCATCACTGGCATCTAATAATTCTTCAATAGAGCTATGCTTTTTTGGATCATGGTCTGTAATGCCATAAGAAAAAGACATTTCATATCCATGCTTTTCTTTTTGGGCGTATTCCAACAAAGATTGTTGTAAACGAACCATGTGTTTTTCGGCCTCATCTTTAGATGTGTTGATAAAGAGGATGACGAATTCATCGCCACCCAGTCTAGCTAAAAGGTCAGATTCTCTACATACTTGGCTCATTTGAGTGGCAAAAGTGGATAGAACTTTGTCCCCCGCCATATGACCGTGAGTATCGTTAATAGACTTAAAATTATCCAAGTCCATATACGCTAATGTAGCGGGTAGTCGTTGTCTAATGCAAAGTTTTAGGCTATGTTGAGCCACTATCATGAATCCCCTTCTATTAGGAATATTAGTTAGTTCATCGATGGTCGCCATTTGTATTGCTGCAAGTTCGCGTTCAGCAGTAGAGGCAAGGTCTTTTAAGGCGTCTAAATCATCTTTATTTAGTGTTCTTGGTTTTTGGTCAATGATGCAAAGTGTCCCCAACATGCTTCCATCTAAAAACCGCAAGGGGCAGCCTGCATAGAATCGAATATTGGGCTCATCAGTTACTAAGGGGTTATCAACAAAACGCTCATCTTTGGTTGTATCGGGAATGACGAATATCTCATTGCCAAGAATTGCGTGCCCACAAAATGAAATGTCGCGAGCTGTCTCTCTAACACTTAAACCAATGCATGATTTAAACCATTGGCGGTTTTCGTCAACCAAACTAACCAGAGCGATAGGTACATCGAACATTCGTTTTGCAATACGCATTAATCGGTCAAAACGTTCTTCAGCGGAGGTGTCCAAAATATTAAGTGAACGAAGAGTGTTTAGACGAGCGACTTCATCTTTTGGGGTATCAGGGATTTTCATTTATGCTTCTTTATTTGATCAATCATATTCTATGAAGTAGCGGTGTGAATGATATTCTATTTTTTTGTTTGTGAATTTTTTTTAAAAGATTCAGAAATAGCTGAGCCATACTGAGTTTCTTTTTCGCGACCGACTTGTTCTTGTTGATGCTTAATTTCTTTTGCCTTTGCCCTGAGAGGGTTTGAACCCATGTTTTCTTGGGGGTCGCAGCCTATTAGAAATAGGGTTGTTATAGCGATCAATAGTATATTTTTACAGTTCATTGTTTTGCGAATAATTGTATATATTAACAATTATAGTTTATTGTGAGAAATAACTGTTAATGGCTTAAATAAATGCCAGCCCCTCTTGCAATAAAGCCCCAACTAATAAGCTGAGGCTTTATTTAACATGGGTTTGTAGTTAACGGATTATCCGTTTTTTAGTGCCTCAAAAGCTAATTGTGTGCCATTAACCCGAGCAGTTATTTTAGAAAATGCAGTGCTTCTGTTAGTGGCAACATCATCACAAAACGGAGAGAAACCACAGTCATCCGTTGTTCCTAACTGTTCCAAAGGTATATGTTTAGCAGCGGTTAACACGCGGTTTTTTACTGTCTCTGCCGATTCAATTTCTTCATTAATTACATCTATGACGCCTATAAAAATTCGTTGATTGGGTTTTATATTTTCACCAATAATTTTAAGTGCTTTTTCCGGATCAGCTTCGCTCGCCATTTGCATATAAAAATTGTCTGCGTTTAGCGTTAGAAGCATTGGAATAAGTTCTCCATAGTCTACGTCTGCACTATGTGTTGAATCATGATCCCCGCCTGGGCAGGTATGGAAACCAATGTTTTTACGTTCTTCAGCAGAAAAATGTGACATCACTTGATTATTCAAATCGATAAATTGTTGTAACAAGCCTTTAGAAGGGTCGAGCTTGATGGCTAAGCGCCCTTCCGTGAAATCAATTTGTACCCGTGTAGCACCGTTGTCAAAACAGCTACGAATATCGGCTACTGCTTCGTTTATTAGGTCATTGATGAATTGCTCTTGTGTGTATCCAGGAATTCCATCTGCAGGGTACAACAAACTCATGGCTGAAGCCGATATAACGGCTTGTTTAAGTGGCTTGTTAGTGAACTTCTTTGCGCGAGGTATGTATGAACCCGCATAATTAGCATAACGAAAAGGACCTTTCGTTAATATTGGAAGTTGTCTAGTATGACCATCTTCAAAAGGGATTATGACTCCTTCAGGAGCAACGTTTTCTAAGCCATCTAAAGGGTAGGTGGCAAAACTTGATTTTGTTTGTTCGCCATCGGTTAATATTGGCGACCCTGTTGCGTCCATATTCGATAAGGTGTCTTGGACGGCCTCATCGTATAAAATATTTAGCTCATCTTCAGAGATTTTTGGATTAGCAAGTAAGCCATCTAGTAATTTTTTTGTTCGTGGAATACTACCAACTGATTCGGTTTGAATAGACATATATTCTCCATTTAATTATTGTTAATTTTATTCTTACAATAAAATTGACCTGAGGCAACTATAAAATCTTTCTGGTAGTATTGAAAAAGGTAAAGAGTTTTTTTGTGCTTTAAGCTTTTTTTACAAAAATAGATTTAAGCTTCATAGGTCCGATACCCGAAATTTTGCAATCAATATCGTGATCGCCTTCAACCAATCGGATGTTCTTTACTTTGGTTCCTACTTTAACAACGGCGGATGATCCTTTTACTTTTAAGTCTTTAATCACGGTAATGGTATCGCCGTCTTGTAATAAGTTGCCGTTAGCGTCTTTTACGATTAATGCATCGTCGTCATCGGTTTCACCTGCAGACCATTCGTTGGCGCATTCGGGGCAAATAAGTAGATTGCCGTCTTCGTAAGTGTATTCTGAATTACATTGTGGGCAGTTGGGTAAGTTGCTCATTAAATCATCCTTAATGTTGAATAGCTATTTTAGGTTAATCAGACACGCGACCGCGCATTTGCTTTAATTTGCCACGTTGGGTTTTACTGTCTGTGCGCTTCTTCTTTGCATTTTTGCTAGGCTTTGTTGCACGTCGGGCTTTTTGAACGATGGTGGAACTTCTGACGATGGCCGTTAATCTTTCAAGGGCATTGGCACGATTTTTTTCTTGTGTGCGGTATTGCTGTGCTTTGATGATGATTATGCCGTCTTTATTAATACGTTGATCTTGACGAGCAAGTAAGCGTTGTTTGTATAACTCGGGTAGTGACGATGCGCGAATGTCAAACCGTAAGTGTATGGCTGACGATACTTTGTTGACGTTTTGCCCGCCTGCACCTTGTGCACGAATGGCGGTGAGTTCTATTTCGTCGTCGCTAATTGAAAGGTGTTGATTAATGTGAAGCACGGGACACTATTACGATATAGCGTTTATTTACGTTTTTCTGCGCGACGTTTGTTTTGCGTGCTTTGCTTCTCAGTAAATGTAACCAATTCCTTTTCTGCCCATTGTTTGGCTTCAACTTCTGTTTTAAACCCGGTTTGAGTTTTTGTAACAACAATGTTTTTTGCACTGGCACGGCGTACGATGGCAGCGTTCCAGCTGCCTTGTTCCTGTGAAAGGCTGAAGCCGTATTTTTTACTTTGAGGCATAATATGTTTGGGTAGTTAAGATGATTGAATTATTTATCGACAAGGCGAATGCCGTCTTTACCAATGGTGATAATGCGTTGCTTGTAGAGGCCGCCAATGGCTTTTTTGAAAGCACCTTTGCTCATGCCGAATGTGTCGGCAATGATTTCTGGGCTGGACTTGTCGTGTACAGGCGCAAAGCCGTCTTTCTTTTCTAAATAATTAAGGATGATTTTGGTGTATTTATCGCGCGTTTCTTTGCCGCCTTGCAGGCTTAAGTCAATCTTTCCGTCTTCACGAATACGCTTGATAAAACCTTTTTTAGATTGCCCAAAACTGAGTGTTTGGAACACATCGTTTTTGTATAAAACACCCCAGTGGCTGTTATTAATAATAGCCTTGAAGCCTAAATCGGTTGTATTGGCGATGATGAGGTCAACTTGTTGCTGGGGCGTGAAGTCATGGGGCCTTTCATCATCAAGGTATTTGTTAATTTTAGATGAGGCGACGATGCGACCATCATTTTTGTCGAGATATAAATACACGAGGTAGGACTTATCAACGTCCATTGGGACGTGTTGTTCAGCAAAGGGGACGAGTACGTCTTTTTCTAACCCCCAGTCTAGGAATGTACCGACGTGTGTGCGGGCAACGGCTTTAAGATAAGCAAATTCGCCAACTTTAGCTTTAGGGACCTTGGTTGTCGCAATGGGGCGATCTTCTGAGTCGAGATACAAAAATACGTACACGCTTGATCCAACAACTAAGTCATTAGGTGCGTGTTTACCCGGCAGGAGAACTTCGCCTAATTCTTTTGCGTCTAAATAAAAGCCGAAATCTAATACTTTGATAACGTCTAATTGGTAGGTATTGCCGAGCGTAATCACATGGTGTCCTAGGATGTTGTTTCTAGCTCAGGATTATACAGGTTGAAGCGCCGTTATACGGTTAAAACAATTTTCCCTATATGCTGGCTACTTTCCATTAATTCATGTGCTTTAGATGCATCTGACAGTGGGAATGTTTGATATATAACAGGGCGAACTGTATTGTTTTCTATCAAAGGCCAAATGCTCTCTTTAAGGCCATTTCTAATGGTCGCTTTAACATCGAGAGGCTGTGGTCGAAGAACGGATCCGGTCATTGTTAACCCGTTTATTAAAACAGGCGTAAAGTTGACAGTTGCGGTACTGCCATTAAGGTAAAAAAGGTTGATGAGTTGCCCGTTTTTAGCAAGGCAAGATAAATTTCGTTGTATGTAGTCCCCACCCATTAGGTCAACCAGCATGTTGACTCCGAGTTTATTGTTTTCTTTGGCCACAACCTCTACAAAATCTTCGTTATTGTAGTTAATGGCAACGTCTGCACCTAGCTTTAAACAAGCGGTGCATTTTTTATCTGTTCCTGCAGTAATGAATACTTTTACACCGAAAGATTTGGCGATTTGAATAGCGGTTGTACCAATGCCGCTAGTACCACCGTGAACAAGTAAGCTTTGGCCAGCATGTAAACCCCCTCTGATAAATAGATTAAACCAAACGGTAAAAAAGTTTCTGGTATGGCGGCTGCTTCTATAGCCGTTAGTCCTTTTGGTATGTGCAAACTTTGTTCTTGAGGTGCAACGCAGTATTCAGCGTAGCCGCCACCAGGTGTTAAGGCGCATACCTCATCACCTATTTGAAAATCAGTCACAGAAGGACCAATTTTTACGATAACACCTGCTACTTCTAAGCCAGGTAAATCACTGGCATCAGGTGGGGGTGGGTATAAGCCTTTGCGTTGTAAAACGTCTGGGCGATTAATGCCAGCGGCCCCTACCTTAATAAGAATTTCGTTATTCTTCGGCTCTGGAACAGGACGCTCAACGTCCTTTAAAACAGAAGGTTCGCCGGGCTCGGAGATCTCGATACAGCACATTTTGGAAGGTATTGTTGTCATGATAATAATTGGATTGTTGACGGCATGTTTTGATTTTAGGTGACGAACCAAGGTTTGAATTTCTGGTTAAGTCATATTGCTTTTTAAGGTTGGTTTAAAAGTCGTATTTGTCGGCCAATTGAATGGCCTCTGGTAACCATGTTTCGTGAATGTGTAACCATTCTAATGGCTGGCTTATTTTGAATATAACAGAGGCAATTCGACCATTATTTGGTGATGTGGATGCTAGCGCGTTTCGTTGCCATTCTTCGTATGTGACGAGCATGTGGTCGGCAAAAACACGTTGCAATGTGACGTTGCGAATTTGAATGTGGAATACTGGGTTGGTCGCGTAGCTGTTTCGTATGGCCGAACTCAGCTGTTCAAGGTTTAACAGTGTGCCAGCTGGTGGTATGAGTTTGAAGTCTGGGTTGAATCGCGTAGAGAACTCCTCAGTAAAAGAGCCTTTGGTGCAACGACCTGAGAACCAATCTTCAAAAAACACATGTAGTGACTCGATTTCTTCGCGCGCACTTTGTTCAAGCACTGCATGTGGTTGATGCATGAAGTGACTGAATTATTTTGTAGGAATGGTCGCTAAATAGGTAACAGCAGGCGGCGCAGATAACAACGAAACTAATTTATCAATTTCACCACGCTCTGTTCTCCAGCCCATATAGCTTTCGTGGTCGGAACGTTGATCCCACTTTTCTAATAAGACGATGTTGTGGATGTCGTCTTCATTTGACGTAACAACAACGCTTTGGCAGCCTTGATAGGCACGTGTATCTGGCAAAATAGCTTCAAACACAGCGAGTAACTCTTCTCTGTTTTCCGGATTTACTTGCAAGTTTAATATCACATCAACAGACATATCAGTCTCCTAGGTTTTAATTAAGTTGGCTACTGAGTATATGCCTCTTGTTTAAAACTGGCAATGCAGTTATTTATTGTCCCAATAACGTTGCATTTCATAATATAAGAATGAAGCTGTCCAAGTAATGAGGACCAGCCCGGTGAGGGATTCAAGGCCAGTGAGGTGCCGCAAATCACCAATTGGTTGGATGTCGCCAAGGCCTAAGGTAGTGAAAATAGTGAAAGACAAATAGGTGCAATCGAGTAAGCTACCATCGAAATTACCTTCCAGGTGCCCCCAGCCATCAGCATGATGCATGAAGTAGTAGGCGAAAGCGAAAACCCACACCTCAATGGCATGTGCAATAAGCGCAGCAAAAACGCCGAATAAAATTCTCAGGCGGTGCTTTAGCTTCATCGTTGGAATGAGACGGGATATGCGGTACAAAAATTCGTAATGAATAATGACAGCAATCGCTACGACGAGAGAATTTAAAACAAAGACTGAGATCATAGGAGGGCTACGCGTAAATTAAAATTAGCAATAATAGGATAGTGGTCTGAAATGTTGGCCGTGTCGTGTTGACGGACAGTTTTGGAGGTACAAGTCAACATGGGCGAATAAAACAGATAATCGAGCGTTCTATCGGGTTCGGTCACCTCAGGGTCGTTTGAATAGAAGCTGTACCATTTAGACGGGGCTTCTTTGATATCCATATTGGAGGGCACGCAAGGGAATTGGTCTGTTAAGTCGCAAAGTTCAGTTTCAGGTCGATAATAGGCACGTTGTTTTGGTTGAAGGGTGTTGTACTGGCTGGGTGGTAATAAGTTGAAATCACCACCGATTACCCAAGGGGTTTGTTGTTGCGTTAGGTCATCTAGTAAGCCGCGAACGTAATCAACTTGTTTTTGTAAGGTATCAGATTGTTTGGAAAAGGCTTCTAGGTGAGTATTGAGCAAGACCAATTCACCACCTTCTTTGAAAGGGATATGCGCCTCTAAGATTGCTCGTTTGATACCTAGGTGTTTGGCTAAAATGTTATCGGGCGTTAGTGCTAATTGGTGCCGTGTTGCACTGGCGATGGGGTGTTTCGATAAGATGCTTAGCTTCATCCCTGTGCGACCTAATATGCGCGGATGCGGCACGAAGCCAGATTTCCAATAAAATGTTGAGGTGTGATAAGCGTATGCTTGTGGCAAGCGTTTTAATAATACTTTAAGTTGATCTTGTTTGTTTGTGCGTTTAGCGCCGTCGTCTACTTCTTGTAAAAAGATAAAGTCAGCATCTTCATCAATAATGATCTTAGCGACATCTGCGATTGTTTTTTGTACAGCCTCTGGGCTCGGGGAGTTGTCAGGGCCGTTGCCACCGGGCACATCAAACCAGAAAACGTAATCTTTGCCGGCCATAAACTGCACGTTGTAACAGAGCACTTTAAACTCTTTGGTGTTACTTAACGGCGGCGCCTGATTCTCGGCACGTTTAACAACCGTTTCTGGTTGTTGTTGCTTGGGGTAGTGGCCTAAGGACAGCAGTCCAATCAGCATGCCTGTTAATAAAACGAAAAGGGCGATTAAAAACATCACGCTTTATTTAGCTTTTTCCTAACGAGGTTTATATGTGCTAGTAGGTGATACACTTTTTCGGCATAAGATAACGGAGTTTTTACTTTGTTAACTTCATTCTCAATACGGCTAAGCTCTTGGTGAAAGTTTAGTCGTTGCTCTTCAGTTAGTTCTTTGCCGTGGATATTGTCATCAACTTCATGAAGCGACTCATACCAACGATAGATCCGTGAACTTATTCGCCAGCGGTATAAAGGTGGCAATACTTTAAATAGCGGTATTAATAATGCCAGTAGAGGAATCAGCATGACGATAAATCGGTCAATCAAAATGGCTGTCCAAAAAGGTAAGTAGCGCATCAAGAAAGGTGGGCCTTTTTTGTAAAAGCGATCCGCAACATCATTAATGGGCGCGGTGACATTGTTGCTATTTGGGAATTGGTTAGCGGCCGCAAAAATGCCTGATTGTTTATGTACTTGCTGAATGGCTTGTAATACCAGCACACTTAATGCAGGGTGAAAGTTGGGGTGCATTAGTAGGTTGGCAGTGGGAGCTAACAACACTTTTTGGGTGTTGGGTATGTTGGTTTTTAAATCAATAATGCCCTCAGGCAAGGTGATTTTGGATAAAAACGGATGCAATCGATGGTAGGCATCCGCACGTTGAAGAGAGATTAATTCAATGGACGGTTCCCGCAATAATCGTTGTATGACGGGGGATTCAGCCGGGCCGATAAAAAAGGCGGCATCGATTTCTTTTGCGAGCAGTTGGTCGGCAGCGGTTGAACCTGCGCTATCTAGTATCGTGGTGTTTTTTAAGAGTTGATTGTCAGCCAGTAATAAATTGGCTAGGCTGCGTGTGCCGCTGCCCTCCGGGCCAATAGCAACCTTTTTACCAGCTAAATCCGTGAGCTTGTTAAGAGGCTGATCTTTTTGGTGAAAAATCCACGTAGGTTCGTAATATAAACTACCTAATGATTGCAGTTTGGTGTCTGCTGCTGTTAAACCGCCTTGTACGAGCGCCAAATCAGTTTCATTCGCGATTAAGCGCTGTAGATTTTCTGTTGAGCCAGCAGACGTTTGTATGTTGAGGGTAATGCCTTGTTTAGCGAGTAGTTCTTTGTATTTAAGGGCATTAGCGTAATAAGCGCCTTCTTTACTGCCGGTGCTGATAGTGAGGTCAGTCGGAGGTGCGGGTTCAACAAATTGATAGGCTAACCAAAAACCCGCAATGATTAATACAATAGCGATGGCTATTGTAACGATGGAGTCTTTTTTTGACGTTCTTTCTGAGGCAGCCATAGCGTTTACCTAGTGTTTTATTAACGATATTTTCCAACAATAATGTATTTTTGGGTTTCTTTCAAAGTCTTTTGGCAGGCTTTGTTTGCTTATGTTTTCTATGTTGAGTTTTTCTAGTGCTGGCTCGTTAAGTTTGAACTTGCGGAAATTGGTGGAAAAAATAAGGGTGCCTTTTTTTGTTAATAATTGGGCGGATTTATTAATTAGCTCAACGTGGTCACGTTGGATATCAAACACATTGTCCATACGTTTTGAATTTGAAAACGTCGGTGGGTCAATAAAGATCAATTCGTACTTTTGTTCTTCCTCAATGGCTTTATCTAGCCACTCTATGCAGTTTGCGCGAACTAATTGGTGTTTTTCTAAATTGATATTGTTTAATTCGAAATTATTTTTTGCCCAGTCTAAATAGGTTTTGGACATATCCACCGTGGTGGATGTTGTTGCGTCACCTAACACTGCTTGAACAGTGGTAGCACCCGTATAGGCAAATAAATTTAAGAATTGTTTACCGCTAGCATTTTCGTTAATCCATTGTCGAATAGGGCGGTGATCTAAAAACAGGCCTGTGTCGAGGTAGTCTTTAAAGTTAACGAGAAGCGTTGCGTTGCCTTCTTGAACTTGATGATAGCCACCGTCAGTGCCTTGTTTCTCATACTGTGTACTGCCTTTTTGTCGACGGCGAATTTTTAGGGATAACTGTTGAGGGGGGATGCCTAAAACATCAGGTAAAACCGCTAAAGCATCTTGCAAACGTTGGATGGATTTTTTTTCATCAATGGTTTTAGGTGCTTCGTATTCTTGCACGTGCGCCCATTTTTTTTCACCATGGTAAATATCAATGGCGAACGCATATTCTGGCAAATCTGCATCGTATAAGCGATAACAGTGAATATTGTTTTTGCTGACCCATGATTTGAGTTTCTTTATATTTTTGCGTAAGCGGTTGGCCAGCATTGTTGCACCATCGCTCCACTCCCCAGAGCTAGGCAGTAATGCTTTTTTTAAGTTGTCGCCAATTTCCTGTTGTTGACCTGCTTCCTGCCCTTCAAAGTGGCGCTCTGCTTCTACAGAAAAATTATACAACTTACACGCAATAGCCCCGTTATAAAGCTGATACGACTTGTGCGATTTAAGCGATACCTTAAAAGCAAGTTCTGTATTGCCTGTAAAAATGGATGCTTTCCAGCCATTAAAACGGGCTTTAAGGATCGTGCCTATTTCTTGATACAGAGGCTGTAGATTTTTAACATCACCTAGGCGTTCACCATACGGTGGATTAACAACCAGTAATCCTGGGGCCCAGCTTTCTTCTGGGGCCACCTTAATTAGCGGTAAGCTGACGGCTTTAATGTATTGGCTTAAGTTAGCGGATTTGATGTTGGCTTTCGTGATGCCAGCACATTTAATACTGATATCTGAGCCCATAATAGGCGGGATTTTTTCAAGCCCTTTGTCGCGGCGGTATTCGGCCTCTTTAATGAGGCGCTCCCAAATGGCCGAATTGTATTGGTTCCATCCGAAAAAGCCGTAGTAGTCGCGTAGTAATCCGGGGGCAATATCACCTGCCATCATGGCCGCTTCAGTGAGAAGGGTGCCCGAACCACACATGGGGTCATATAATGCGCCACCTTCAGCAGCAATGCTTGGCCAGCCCGCGCGAATTAGAATGGCAGCGGCGAGGTTTTCTTTTAAAGGCGCTTCAACAGACTCTGAACGATAGTGTCTACGGTGTAAGCTATCACCTGATAAGTCGATGCTTAATGTTGCTCTGTCTTCGTTAATATAGGCGTTGATGCGGATATCGGGTTGCTCACGCTCTACATTAGGCCGGTCGTCTAACCGTTCTTTAAACTGGTCAACAACGGCATCTTTAATGACTTGTTCGGCATAACGTGAGTGGGTGATTTTTGAACGGCGTATGGACGCATCTATCGCAAAGGTTTTAGACACATTAAGGTGCTGGAACCAGTCAGTTTTTAATGCGCCTGCATACAGCTGTTCAGGTGTGGGCGCAGAATAGTTGGCGATAGGCATTAGTACGCGGTTAGCCAAGCGAGACCATAAACATATGCGAAGGGCAGTTTCTAAATCACCTTCAAAATAGACGCCGCCGGCAGCTTGCTTGACGTTTTCAGCACCTATAGTTTGAATTTCATCGGCAAGGATTAATTCCATGCCTTTTGCAGTGCTAGCAAAAAAGTTTGTTTGGTTATAATTCAAAATATTACTCAGTTATTCTTGTTTAATGAATGAGTCAATATCATCCAGGACGGGGGCAAAGTACAAAAAAGGCGCGTTTGCCAACGCCAGTAAAAGCCCTACATGGGACATGTTTTTATACGTGATAACAGTAGCGTTACCGCCTAAGCTGTTAAGCTTTTTTGCCATGCTGTGACTGTTGCTAGGAAAGAGTGTTTTATCTTTTTTACCATGCAACAATAACATTTTAGGTTCGCTGCCATCAATAAAGGTGATGGGTTGAGTCTCTGCATACGTGTTGGCGTTAGCAAAGACAGCCTTAATATCATCGTCTGTTATCTTGAAATTAAGAGGGCCTGATAAAGAAATAACGCCTTTAACTTGATGCTGCTTAATGCCTGCGGCAGGTAAATAGGTTTTGTTTGTGACCAGCATGGTTGCGATGTGTGCGCCTGCTGAGTGACCCATCAAATAGACCTGCTTGGTATTTCCACCATAGTGTTGAATATGTTCGAAAACCCATGTAGTTGCTTTTGCAGCATCTTCGATAAACACGGGAAATTCGACGCTTGGGTATACGCGGTAATCGGCTATAACACTAATGTACCCTCGGTCCGCGAGTGATTGACCGACAAACGCATATTCAGCACGTGAGCCACTTTGCCAACGCCCACCATAAAAAAAGATAATGACAGGTGTGTTTTTATTAAAGGTGGTTGGCTGGTAAATATCCAGTTTTTGCTTTTCTGCAGGCCCGTAAGATAAGTTGCTGATCTGAATAGCATCACCATCTGGAACAATAGCGTTAAGGGTATTTAAAGAGGAACACCCGTTTAAGCTGAGCAGTATTGTTAATGCAATAAGTAGGTTAGTATTTAAGTGGAGCTTTAAGCCGTTCACAATTTGCTGTGCTCGAGTAGATCTCTTTTTATTGGGCATCACAGGCCAAGTTAGTTTAGCTTAATGGCAATGCTGTCGATGTGATGCCTGTGAAGTGTGTTTTGGATTTTATCGACGTTTCGAAACGACTTATATGGCCCGGATTTAACTCTATGCCAAATCACACCTTTTTGATTAACGGTTTGAATTTTTGTTTCAATGCCTAATAATGCAATATTGGCTTTCATTGTATCGGCTTGACTCATTTTTTTGAACGAGCCAATTTGCACAATAAACGTGCCTGGTTTGCTTTTTCCAGTACCCTCTAAACGACGCCTTTCGTCAATTTCATGCTGTGGAATGACGATTTCTCTTTCTGGCAAAATGGTATAAAAATCATACCTTGGTTTGTTTTTATTTAAATCTTCAAAGGTGCTCTTTTCAACTTTTTTTACGTCCCTAACATCTTGTTTCTTAATGGCGGACTTGGTATCAACAATATTGATTTTTGTGGTTTCTTGAAGATTAGATAAGAACATGATGAAGCCGCCGATTAAAAGCCCAACAACAAGCCACCACCAACCTGGAATAGGTTTGCGTTGTTTTTTTCGTGTATTGCGTGGTACGCGATTTTTATAATCTCTTGGCATTACATTGACTCTGGTGCATTGACACCCAATAAATTCAAACCATTGTGGATGACTTGTTTCGTTGAAATAATCAGTACTAAACGAGCCTGCATAAGTTCTTTGTCATCAATAATAAACTTATGAGAGTTGTAATAGCTATGAAATAGATGCGCTAATTCGCGTAAATAATGCGTTAGTTGATGAGGTTCGTATTGTTGAGCGGCTTGCGTGAGCTTTTCAGGGTAACGGTTTAGCGCATCAATTAGGCTAGTTTCATGTGACTCGGCTAGCTTGTCGACATGCACTAGACCATCATTCGGTGAGTAGCTTATGTTTTTTTCTTTAAGTAATCGTAATACGCTGCAGATTCGAGCATGCGCATATTGTACGTAAAACAGCGGGTTTTCGTTTGATTGGGACGTGGCTAAATCTAAGTCAAAGTCCATGTGTTGTTCAGCTTTTCTCACCACATAAAAATAACGCGCCGCATCGGAGCCAATCTCATCGCGCAATTCTCTAAGCGTTACGAATTGCCCAGAACGCGTGGACATTTGCATTTTTTCGCCATTTTTATACAGCACAGCAAACTGAACGAGTAGCACAGTTAAGCGGCTAGGGTCTGCCCCCATCGCTTGTAACGCGGCTTTTACACGCGGAACGTAACCGTGGTGGTCTGACCCCCAAATATCCACAATGTCGTAACCGCGATCAAGCGTGTGCAGGTGATAAGCAATATCGGATGCGAAATAGGTGGTTTGACCGTTATCTCGAATAACAACACGGTCTTTTTCATCACCAAATGTTGTTGACTTAAACCACCAAGCGCCTTCTTTTTGGTACATGTGGCCGGAATCTTTTAGTTTCTTTATCGCCGTAGAAATGGCTTTGTTGTCCATTAACGAACGTTCTGAAAACCAATTGTCGTAGTTAACGCCAAAGCCTTTAAGGTCTTCTCGAATATCACTTAAAATTGAGTTTAAGGCGGTATCGAACACATGTTTGTAATTGTCTTCCCCAAGTATTGTTTTGGCGTTGTTAATTAATGCATCAATGTGTTTTTCTTTATCGCCACCAGCGGGTTCGTCAGCAGGAATGTTGTTAAAAACATCCGCAGTAGTGGCTTTAAAGGCATCGCCATTTTGTTTTTTGATGTCAGAAGCAATGTCTAAAACATAGTCACCCTTATAGCCATTACTTGGGAAAGTGATTGTTTCGCCGCACTGCTCAAGATAACGTAGCCAAACGCTCGCGGCCAAAATATCCATTTGGCGCCCAGCGTCGTTGACGTAATATTCTCTGTGCACATCATAACCAATAGCGCTTAATAGATTCGACACGGTGGCGCCGTATGCCGCGCCGCGGCCATGACCCACGTGTAGAGGTCCAGTTGGGTTGGCAGAAACAAATTCAACTTGAACTTTCTTACCATTAGCGATGTTTGATGTACCGAATGCTGAACCTTGTTCCAAGATAGTGTTGATAATGGTGTTTTGGCTTTCTGGGTTGATAAAGAAATTGATAAAACCTGGACCGGCTATTTCAACCTTCGATACATTTTTATCGTCTGGTAAATGTTGAATAATGGCTTCTGCGATTTGGCGAGGGTTCTTTTTTGCGGGTTTCGCCAGCATCATGGCTACGTTGCAAGTAAAATCGCCATGGGCGGCATCACGCGCATGCCCAATTTGTACGTCTACGGATAATTCTTCGGGCAACCAGCCGTTAGCTTGTAGTGAAGATATAGCTTGTTGGAGCAATGAAGCCAAACGTGTTTTCATAGTAATTATCAGTTGTGTGGTAACGCCGGGGAGCAATGAGGGCCTCGTTGCTTAAAGTTAGTGTGTATTATCGCTTGTAGGGTAAAACATGCAAGTACAAGTGTGACGCAATGAAGCTAATACAAATCAACGGGGTCAACATCTATGGACCAGCGAACTTGTCGCGAAGATTTCAGTTGTTCAATTTGAGATAGTAGCGTTTTTATGAATAAGTGTAATGGTTTGCGTTCAGCTGTTTGAAGGAGTAACTGATAACGAAACCGCCCAGCACGTTTTAACATGGGAGCTGGCACTGGGCCAAAAATAGATACGTTAGGTGCGTTTAATAGATCTGTTATTTGACTAACGTCGTTTAAAAAGCTAAGCACGGTTTGTTCGTTGATAGCGTTAACGCGTAATAAGGCTTGATGGTGATAAGGTGGTAGTTCGGCTTGATGGCGTTCTAGTAATGCATCGTTAGCAAAATGGCCATAACCTTGTTTTATTAAGGTATTTAAAAACGGGTGATCGGGGTGATGTGTTTGAATGAGTACGTGGCCTTGTTTATCTTCGCGCCCAGATCGTCCGGCTACTTGAATGATGAGCTGAGACATGCGCTCCCCGGATCTAAAGTCACAACTGAATAAACCGGCATCAATATCTAACATACCGACTAGGGTGACATTAGGGAAGTGGTGACCTTTTGCGAGCATTTGTGTGCCGACTAAAATCTGCGCCCCGCCTTTGTGGACTTGATCGATAACCGTTTGCATGGCGCCTTTTTGTCGAATGCTATCACGATCAATTCTTGTGACAGGGGTGTTGGGGTATAAGGCGTTGAGGGTTTCTTCAATCCGCTCAGTGCCTAAGCCAAGTGGGAAAAGCTCAGCTTGTTGGCATGATGGGCAGGTGGTGGGAATACGGTGTTCTAATCCACAGTGGTGGCATTTTAATACGCCTGACTTTTTATGGATGACCATGCGCGAATCACAGCGGCGACACTGATCGGTCCAGCCGCAACTATGGCACATGAGCACAGGGGCAAAGCCTCTACGATTGACGAATAAAATAACCTGCTCATCTCGTTCTAGCGTTTTTTTAATGGCTTTAATTAAAGATGGACTTAAATGATTTTTAAGGCGCTGGTTTCTGCAATCTATGATTCGAATATCTGGGTGAGATGCCTCAGCGGTGCGTTCAGGTAATGAGAGGATCTTAAAGCGCTTCTGTTGAACGTTATACAAGCTTTCTAGCGATGGGGTTGCAGAACCTAAAACGATCGGTATGTCGTAGTCACGCGCGCGCATAATGGCGATATCACGGGCGGAATATCTAAACCCCTCTTGTTGTTTAAACGACGTGTCATGTTCTTCGTCTAAGATAATAAGTCCGGGGTTTTTCATCGGTGTGAAAACGGCAGATCGTGTTCCAAGTAATATATTGGCGATACCACTTTTTAGCGCTAACCAGGCTTGGGCACGTTGTGTATCGTTAAGGCCCGAATGTGAAATAACCATGTGCGCGGCGAGACGCTGCCTAAACCGGCTGGCAATTTGTGGTGTTAATGTTATTTCTGGTAATAAAATTAATACTTGTTTGTTCGCATCAATCGCTTGTTGAATGAGTTGTAAGTACACTTCTGTTTTGCCACTGCCGGTTACACCGTCTAATAAAAATGTTTGAAATGACGATGTGTTTGATATGTCATCAATGGCGGATTGTTGGGCGGCATTTGGTTTAAAACTTGGCTGTACAGTAGCGTGAGCTGTTCGAGCGGTGTGCTCTGACACGGTGATCCATTGTTTTTGAACCATGCTTTTTAGCGGTGCGCGCCAGTCCCAGTCCAATTCTGAAAAAATAATGTCTTGAACAGAACTTCCCGCTTTATTTAGAAGTTGCCAGACTAACGCCTGCCTTGGTGAGCGCTTCAGGTCTTTTTCTTGTAGGGTTTTGCCGGATTCAGATAAAGAGTACTGTTTTTCTTTGGTGAGAATAATATGTTGGTCAGATCGAAGTTTTTTGGGTAGAGCTTGAGCAAAAACCTCACCAATAGGGTGATGGTAATAGTCTGCAGCCCAACGGTACAAAGAGATGTCTTTCGGTGACAGAAGTGCCTTATCATCAATTAAGCTGTTGATGGCTTTTAGTTGAGCTGCTTTTAATTCTGTTTTTGTCGACGTACTTAAAATAACACCTGTTTTTGTTGTTCTTCCAAAAGGCACGTTTACGCGTGCGCCAGGTTCGTAATTCGAGATCTTTGTCTGTTCTAGAGGCAGGTAGTCAAAAACCCTAAATAAAGGCGTGTCGATGGCGACGTTTAAATAAAATTTTGACATGAAATTGAGCGTAATGTTTATCTTTGTTAAGTTAGCTTAATTATATTGAATCAGTCTACAAAAACGCGCTAAGTTAATGAGTTATTTAATGTTTTCATGTTATCCACATTTTCTGTGGATAACTTTGTGGATTAACGTTTAAAAAACAGCCTTAAACCTTATTTAAAAAGGCTTGTCCTTACATTGTAACAAAATAAATCAATTTTAAATTTACTTTAAAAAACAAGGATTTACGTATTATAACAAAGTCTTTGATGACGCAATGCAATAATAATTAAATGTAATTTTTTGTTGACAACAGTGGATGTGCATAAAGTCCTTTTACAGCATGGTTTTCGCGGAGAATTAGGCTGGTAAAAAGCTGAATTATCAGTGTGGGTTTCTTAATATTTAAAAAATTAAAATGTTGGTAATTTTAATGCAAAATTATGGGTACGTTTTGAAATGAGTAACCAATTAATAAATTGGTTACTTTTTATCATGCAGGGTTGCGCCTTGTATTCTCCCATCAGGTATACCAAAATGTCATTAAGCAATGGGTGGTGACAAGGATGTTTTTATAATGTTTAGTTTAATTATTTGTAAGATAGCAAAAGCTATCAAGGTCTAGTGTTGCAAGAGAAACAAAAACAACTTGAGTATGAGCGGTTAGTGCTGGTGTATAGCGATGAACTTTTCCGTTATGCGCTTTGGCGATGTCGTGATAAGAGTAAGGCGGAAGACCTCGTTCAAGAAACGTGTATGCGGGCTTGGAAGTCGTTAGATAAATTACGTGATGTGTCGTCTAGTAAAGCTTGGTTGATGACGATTTTGCGAAATGAACATGCTCGGTTATATGCGCGTTATAGACCAGAGATGGTCGATATGGAGCTGGATACAGTGAGCCTAAAAGATGTGAATAATGATACAACCCCAGAAGCATTTGCTTTAAAGCAGGCGCTGGCTGAATTGGCTGAAGAATATCGTGAACCGTTGCTATTACAAGTTATTGGTGGACTCAGTTGTGAAGAAATTGCTTCTGTTTGTAATATCAGCAAAAGCGCAACGATGACTAGATTATTTAGAGCCAAGCAAAAATTAAGAGATGTTTTAAGGCCCGAAGAAGGGCAGGTGAATGCATGATGAAATGTGAAAATTTTGAATTTGAATACGTGGCGGCGCCTGATGAGATTGCAGGGGATGCCTGCGAGCATTTGAACACATGCTCAACATGCCAATCATTTGTTGCGAAAGAAAAGCTGTTCCAAGAAAAGTTAACTGCTGTGATTAATTGCGATGTGCCTGAAGGGTTCAGGCATTCGGTTCGATCTCATGTCGTTAACAGTAATACCTCATTTTGGTCGATGCCTAGGGCGTCGATGGCTTTGGCGGCCTCTATGTTATTGGCAGTCGGGTTGGTTACGCTTAATTCAAGCTTTTTTAACTCACAAGGTATACCGTTGGACAAATTGGTTTTAGAACATTTGGAATATGATGGTGCGTCTTCGGTTCTGGCTTCAACTGAATTGGAAACGCAAGAATTGCAAACGATTGCTCAGAGATTTGGAGTCCGCGTTAAACAGTCCAGTCATGTAATGTTTGCTGAAAAGTGCCCAATTGGCGATAGTTATGGTTTGCACATGGTGTATCAATACCAAGGCAAGCCCATTACTGTGATTTATATGCCTGAAATTTCTTCTGAAGAAGCCGTTATGGTGAATTACGCGGGTGTTAAAGGTTGGGTTAAACCGCTTAAAAAAGGTTCTATGGCTGTTTTAACAAGTACAGCAAATGAATTACCTTCGGTAGAACAGGCTGACCAATCTATTGAGTGGCTGTAGTTTTATTTGACCGAGTGGTCTCTAGCTAATAGCAGATAAAATGCGGGTACGATAAAGAGAGTGAAAAGGGTGCCGATACCCAAACCAGTGGCAATGACTAAGCCAATATCAAAGCGGCTAACAGCGCCGGGGCCAGAAGCCAGTAATAAAGGAATCATCGCAACAATCATCGAAACAGTGGTCATTAAAATAGGCCTTAGGCGAACAGCAGCAGCTTTTTCAACAGCATCTAATGCCGACAGTTTTTCTGTTCTTTGCAATTGATTGGCAAACTCAACGATTAAAATACCATTTTTGGCGATAAGCCCAATGAGGGTAATAAGCCCAACCTGTGTGTAAATATTCATACTGGCCGCACCTAACATGATGAATGCCATCGCGCTGGCAAGTGATAGGGGGACGGATACTAAGATAACTAATGGGTCTTTCCAGCTTTCAAACTGCGCAGCAAGCACTAAATAGATAACCAGTAAGGACATGAAAAAGGTGAGAACGAGTGCGCTGCCTTGTTGTATGAACTGTCTTGAACTGCCCGTGTAATCCCATTTAAATCCTTTAGGGAAAGAGTTTCTCGCTTCTTCTTCAAGGTAAGTTAAGCCATCTCCCATTGTAATCCCAGGGCGTAAAAGTCCTTCGATAGTTAAGCTATTTAATTGTTGGAATTGGGTGCGTTTGCTGGGCTCTACTTGTGTGGAAATACTTAATATACTACTAATAGGAACTTGTTCTCCGGTACTGGTTTTAAGGTAGATATTGTTTAATTTCTCAATATCGGAACGGTCATCATCGGCCACTTGAGGGATTACTTTATAGCTACGGCCTTGCATGCTAAAGCGGTTGACGTAGCCTTCACCAAAGTAGCCCGATAAATTACGGCCAATGTCTTCCATGCTAATACCTAAATCAGCTGCACGGTCTTTGTTTATGACTAAATTTGATTTTGGCCGGTTAAACTCAACGCTCTTTTGTAGAAATATAAAATTACCGCTTTGCATGGCTTTGCCAATCAATTCGCCAGCAACTTCACTAAGTTGCGCGTAACTGGCATCAGAAATAACGACAAATTGCACCGGTAGGCCGCCACCGGCACCAGGTAAGCCAGGCCGTTGTACAACAGCAGTTCTGAGCCCTGTGATGGCCGACAGCTTTTTCTGTAATTCGGGTTTAACTTCCATTTGGGTGCGCTCTCGCTCTGACTGATGCCCCATTTTAAATCCACCCAACATCTTATGACTGTCTCCGCCAAAACCGAGCAATATGAAGCTATGGTCAAATTCCGGAATGCTTTCGAAAACGTCCACGAGCTTTTTAGTTTGTTCTTTTAAAAAGTCCAATGTGGCCGTTTGAGGGGCGCTACCAAAGGTGATTAAAAAGCCTCTATCTTCTGTAGGAGCAAGTTCCTTTTTAGATAGCATGTACATCGGGTATAAGCTAAGTAGGACCACCAAGGAGAATGCAATAGGAATAGAGGGAGTGGTTAATAATGGGTGTAATAATTTTTTATACCGGTTTGTCAAACGATCAAAAAACGATTCAACGGATTGTTCGAAAGGGCTAGCTTCGCTCGTTTCTTTTAACACGCGTGCGCATAGCATTGGGGCCAGGGTTAACGCGATAATGCCGGATATTAAAACGGCCGCCGCTAAAGAGAAAGCGAACTCAGTAAAAAGCGTTCCGACTAAACCATCCATAAAGCCAATAGGGAAGTAAACGGCCATGAGCGTGGTTGTCATGGCGATGATGGGTAAAGAAAGTTCTTTCGCACCATCGATGGCCGCTTGGGTGCGGCTTTTGCCCATGTCTATATGGCGATGAATGTTTTCAACCATCACAATGGCGTCATCCACAACCAAACCAATGGCTAAAATGAGGGCTAATAACGTTAATAAGTTAAGCGAGAAGCCAAGCAGTAACATTAAAAACATACAGCCAATTAATGATAACGGCACCGTTATAGCGGGTATTAACGCAGCCCGAAAAGAACCTAACGAAAGAAAAATAACGATAATGACGATACTCAGTGCTTCAAATAACGTTAAGCCAACTTCATTGATAGAGTCGCTAATAAACTTACTGGCGTCATAGGGTAAATAAACATTTAAACCGCTAGGTAAGTTTTGTTTAATTTCATCAATAGCCACATGTACTTTTTGTGCAACGCTTAGCGGATTCGCGCCGGGTGATTGGTCAATGGCCATAAAAATAGCAGGTTTGCCATTGAATAGGTTTTGGCTATCGTAACCTTCTGCTCCTAGTTCAGTATCGGCCACATCAGATAAACGAATAAGCGTGCCATTTTGTTTGCCAACTACGAGCGAATAAAAGTCTTTTTCTTCAGAAACATCAGTGGTGGCGCCTAGGTCAATGCTGACAAGGGAGCCTTTGGTTTTGCCAACACTAGATAGGTAGTTGTTTTGACGTAAGACTTGAGTGATATCGCTGGCCGTCACACCGAGTGCAGCCATTTTTTTGGGTTTTAACCATATGCGCATCGCATAAATACTATTGCCGAGCAGTCGCGCTTGACCCACGCCTTCAATAGACTGAAGTCGTGGTTGAATAACACGTAGAAGGTAATCGGCAATTTGAGTGCCTTTCATCGTGTCGCTAAAAAAGGCTAAATAAATTAATGAAGTAGTAGAGCCAGTTTTAGACGTAATAACGGGGTCTAATGCCTCTTGGGGTAGCACGCTGCGTTGGCTAGCGACTTTGGCTTGTATGTCTGCAATGGCGGCATTGGCGTCGTAATTTAGGCGCATATGAGCCTGAACAGAGGAGCGCCCTTGGGTGCTGGTGGCAGATATATAATCAATCCCCTCAGCTTGAGCGATAGCCTGTTGCAATGGCGTTGTGATAAAGCCTTTTATGAGTTCGCTGCTAGCCCCAGGATATGCAGTGTTGACGGAAATAACGGTATCTTTTGTTTCTGGGTATTCACGTATTTCTAATGAGAGCATTGAGCGCACACCCAACACTAAAATCAGCAAGCTAACGACGCTAGCTAAAACGGGGCGCTTAACAAAAATAGTAGTGAAGTTCAAAACGCTGTCTACTTTTCGTTACTGTTAGTAATAGTGACTGTTTGACCGTTTCTGAGTTTTACGTGCCCCTCATCAACAACGGTATCATTTAGAGATAAACCTTTAATGACTTCAATACGACCATTGCGGCGAGAACCCGTTTCAATGTTTCGTAATTCAACACTGTTTTTGTCGTCCTTTTGATTAACAAAATAAACATTTTCGCCATAAGTGCTAAACAGAATGGCTGTTTCGGGTAATGTTAAGACCGGCTTTGGTGACGATGTGATGACGCTAATATCCGCGAACATGCCAGCTCTTAACTTTTCATCAGGGTTATTTATAACGGCTCTTACAGCTATTGTTCGAGTGTCATCATGTAAGCCTGGGTTAATCGCTTGGATGACGCCGTCAAACGTCATATCAGGGTAGGCCTGGGCTTTAAGTTTAACCACTTGCCCCGTTTTTAATTGCGCAAAATGACGTTCGGGAAATGCAAAATCAGCAATGGTGTTTTCCAAAGATACCAGTGGGATTATTTGAGTGCCTTTGTCTATGTATTGGCCAAGACTGACTTGCCTAATACCTAGTTTTCCAGAGAAGGGCGCACGTATTTTCTTTTTGTTGATGAGGCTTTGTTGTTCAATAACCGAGGCGCTAGCGACATCTAACTCAGCACGTGCTTCATCAAAGCTAGATGTGGATGTTGCTTTGCGTTTAAGCAAGGTTGATAAACGGTTGAACTTAATCTGTGCCAATTTTTTATTGGCGAGCAAACCATTAAGCTTGGCTTGATCAGTAGATGTGTCTAATTCAAGAATTAAATCACCTTTGTTAACGGCGTCTCCAGACTCGCTATTAAGTTCGGACACCGTGCCGGCAACCTCATTGCTTATAACCACGCCTAACTCAGGGTTGACTGTGCCAATGGTTGACAATGCGCTTTGCCATTGTTCTTGGATAACTTGAGTTGTTGTAATGGTTGGTGGAGGCGGTGGTTTCCTAGAGGACATAGCCTTGTTAATCTGAAGGAATTTAGATCCAAATAACCCTCCAAAAAGCACAATCACAAAGACCACTAATAAGATAATTTTTTTACTCAACAGATACTCCAGGCGGGTTTGTAAATCATGTTAGTAATTAATAAAAGGTTTGGAAAGCATAATGTCATTGTACGACTATAATATGACATACTCAAAACACTATATAAGAAAACATTAATGTGTATTCTAAATAAGCGGGGTATTGTTATAAACCTATATGGTTTATAACTCAAAGATAAAATGTATAAAGATTGACTAGACAAATAGGCACCTTATGAACAATGTTAAATGGTTTGGCTTTTTTTTGATAATTGCTGCGTTAACGAGTGGTTGTGCGCATTTATCTTCCGAAAAAAAATATGAAAAGTTAGAGGCTACGCAAAAGCTGTTTTGGAAATCTCTTCGCTGGAAGTCATATGAAGGTGCTGTAAGAGTTATTCGTTTTAGAAACCCTGCGCGAAAACTGGCATCTATTGACAATTTAAATAGAATCACGTTGACGAATTACGAAGAAGGTGCGTCCATTTCGACAGGTGAAGAAGATGTTTATACAACGGACGTTATCTTCTCTTATGTGCAAGATGAAACTGGGCGGTTATTGCAAGTTAAACATAAAGAAACGTGGTGGTACGACAAAGAAACCAAAAATTGGTTTTTAGATAGTGATATGCCCGATTTTAAGTTTGATTGATTCGATTAGCATAATTATTTATCAGCTAGCTTGAATGGAAGTAAGCGTTGCAATTGTTCAACGTAGGCGTCAATTTGTTGTTTTTCATCGTCGATAAAATTATTAATAGCCTGACTGAATTCTGGGTGAAAAATAACGTGGTTTGAATAGGTTTTTATGGGTTTAAAGCCGCGAGGGATTTTATGTTCCCCCTGTGCGCCAGGGTCAAAACGCGTTAACTTATTGGCTATGCAAAACTCAATGCCTTGGTAATAACAGGTTTCAAAGTGTAAAAAATCATATTCTTTTTCACAACCCCAGTATCTGCCGTATAACGTTTCATGATCTTTAAAACAAAGAGCCGCGGCTATCAATGCGCCGTTTTCTTCAGCGCAAACCATCATTAAATTATTGGCCATGTCTTGTAGCAGTGCATTAAAGAAAGCTAAGTTTAAATAGCCGTGTTGGCCGCTACGTTTTAAATAGGTTAGGTGATAAAAACGGTAAAACTCTCCCATTAATTGGGTGTCAATGTTTTCACCTAGGACGATGCGCATTTCAAAGCCTTGTTTAACGACGGCTTGTCGTTCTTTTCGAACGTTTTTTCGTTTGCGGGATTTAAATGTTTGTAGAAAGTCATCGAACGAATCGAAATTATTGTTAAACCAATGATACTGAATGCCAACACGCTGCTGCCACTGGCATTGTTGAAGTTGGGTAGATAATGTTTCGGTGGGAAACAAGAGGTGCCAACTAGAAATACCAGTTAGGCCGAACTTATTTCTAATTGCTTGGTCAATAGTCCGTATCAGTGCGATTTGCTCGTCTTGGCTGCTGTGGTTGCTATCAATAGCTAAACGGGGGCCGGTGGCGGGTGTAAATGGAATAGCAGCTAATAGTTTTGGGTAGTAATCTAGGCCATGCTGTTGATAGGCATTTGCCCAAGACCAATCAAAAACATACTCACCATATGAATGTGTTTTTAAATAACAGGGTATAGCAGCGATGAGCGCGCCATTTTCAATGACGGTGATATGTTGAGGTTGCCAGCCGGTAGAGAGGGTTACACAACCACTAGTTTCTAGTGCACTTAAAAACGCGTGTTTGGTGAAGGGGTGATCAGCATTAAATAATGCGTCCCAATGTTGAGGGCTGCAATCGTTTATGTTGTTGAGAAACTGAACCTCCATGCTGATAAACTTGTTTAATGTAAAGTAATGAAGAGATGATTATGACGGCTTTAATTCAAAAGAGCATGATTATTCTTAGAAATGCCTAAATGACTTAACACTTTTTTAGCAGAATAAAAAAAGCACGGGGTTGTTTCAATTGAGGAGATGAGGTTTGAAAAAAAATAAAAAAATGCGTGGTTTGTTTTCTCATATTCGAGAGATTATGCTGAATAACAAAACATTACGAGGAAATGGCGATGTGCCTGAGGGTAAAGGCCTGATTTCAGCGTCATCATATGATGTTATAGAAGTTGATAATTTATTGGACGTGGTTGACCATTCAAAAACGCTGGTGGGCAAACAAACGATACATACTGCATTTACACAAACATGCCCTACCGTTGATGAAATTAAACGTAAACAAGACGCACTTCGTGAGTTGGATGAAGATGAAGAAATCCTTAACGGCGTTGAAGGGATACTGGATAAAGCTGTTGAATATGAAGATTCGTTTTATCGTTTATTATTTTCACAATTTACGGGATTTCTTTTTGCACCAGAGCCTTCTAGATTAGAAGCGGCTGGGTATGGCTATGGTTTATATGCAAAAGGGTCGAAGCTGTTGCCAGAAGTGGTTGAGCAAGTAAAAAAAACCAAAACACCTAAGAGTGAATACCTTAAGAGCTTGCTCGCAGAACTATCCTCTTTTGCGGATACAAGAGAATACAAGCTGATGCGTGGCCCTGTATATATGTTGCTAGGGCGTTTTTTGCTGGCCGATGAGAAAACGCTGCTTACCCCAGCTATTAAGCTTCGATTGAGTTTATTTAAACCGGCTTTACTCGTCATTTTGTTTTTTGTGACGATAACAATGCCCTATGTGCTTAATGTTTCGATGGCACAATTTACGGTGTTTTCGTTAATACCGTTTGTCTTAATGGTGTTTTATGTACCGTTGGTTGGCGGCTTTGATAAAGATTCGTTTATTCTTCCCCTAAGGCGCATCTATGCACGCTCTGAAAATACAGAGAAAGCAATGAGAGCGATAGGTTTGTTAGACGAATTGCTGTCTTATCACCAATATGCAAAAAACAGTGCCCATAAAACAGTGTTACCCACCATTAAGCAGGAAGGTCAGCATGTGATCGACATCAAAAATGCGGTGAACCCTGTGTTGGGGTTTGCTGATAGTCAATATGTTCCGAATGACTTTGATGCTAGCAAGCATAATTTGGCCTTTTTCACGGGGCCAAATAGTGGCGGTAAAACAGCGTTTTGTAAAACGATTGCGCAAATTCAGCTAATGTCTCAGGTAGGTTGCTATGTACCCGCAGAGCACGCTAATTTATCTATTGCGGATAGAGTGTTTTACCAAACGCCTGAAATTAACTCGCTGGATGAAGACGTTGGGCGGTTTGGTACTGAGTTAAAGCACACGCGGGATATATTTATAGAAGCGACACCAAATAGCCTGGTCATACTTGATGAGTTGGCTGAAGGAACGACGCATAAGGAAAAAATTGAAACATCGCTGATGATTTTAGATGCTTTTAAAAAGCTGGGTTCTTTAACGTTGTTAGTGACCCATAATCATGAATTGGCTGAATCTTTCGAAGAAGGAGACAGAGCTGTCTTTCGACAAGTAGAATTTGATAATGGTAATCCAACACATCGTTTTATAGAAGGGGTGTCAGTGATTAGTCATGCAGACCTTGTTGCACGCTCTGTTGGTTTTTCTAAAGATGATATTGCCCGTATTTTAAAAGAGAAATTAAACGCGTAATAGAGCTAATGGCAACGCTTAATAAAATCATTGTTTACCCTATAAAAGCGTTGGTGGGTGTAGAACTACCTTCGGTGGAAGTGACCGAGGGTGGAACATTGAAAGATGATAGACGATGGGTAATGGTTGATAGAAAAGGCCAGATGCAAAATGGGAAAAACAACAAACATGTTTTTTCATTAAGGCCGACGTTTGATTTAGACGAAGAAATGATTAGTTTTGAGGGTGAGTCAGAACGGTTTGAATTGTCTTGTAATGCGTTATTGCAAGACTATTTAAGTGATAAATTAGCGAAGCCCATTACGTTAAAAGAAAATGTTCGTGAAGGGTTTCCAGATGACCCGAAGGCCTACGGGCCTACTATCGTATCCCGTTCTTCATTACAGACGATTAGTTCTTGGTACCCCGGGATGCCTCTAGAAGAGGTGCGCGCTCGATTTAGGATGAATTTAGAAATAGCGGATACGCCGGCCTTTTGGGAAGACCAAGTTTTTCGTTATCAATTGGAGCCTAAATCCGTTCAAATAGGTGATGTGTCTATTAATTCAACAAACCCATGTGCACGTTGTGCTGTACCGATGAAGTCGCCTGAAACGGGCGAGCCATTTCTCGAGTTTTATGAAACTTTTTTGAACAACAGAGAAAAGTATAAGCCAGATTGGTTGGATGCGCGGTGTTTTGACCATTGGTATAGGCTGGGTTTAAATACGCGAATTTCGTATAAACAGCATGGAGCCAAACTAAGTTTGGACGATTCAGTAAAAATAATTTAGAATTCAGTTAATAAAATTAAAACAAGGGTTTATGCCTTGTATTTAAGGTAACAGTTGTAGAGAAACAGCTAATACCATAGAGTATCAATATAAAACGATAAAAGGTGGGGAAGCGAATGGCCAGTCAATCAGCCGGAACATATAAAAAACGTGAACAAACAAATCATGTAATTGGCGAACTGTTAGATGAAAGAGCTCAAGTTTGGAATTTGTACTGTAGTGCAGCGGGCATGGAGCCTTATCAGCCAAACAAAACCATAGAAGATTTGGTTAAAGAATTTTGCCAATTGTCTGTGGACTATATTTCATTAGGCCACTTTGGCTTATACCAGCGTATTTTAGAGGGCAATGAAAGGCGTAAATCAGTCGCCGATGTAGCAGAAAAACTGTACCCAGAAATTGCAAAAGCAACGGAAGCTGTTTTAAGTTTTAATGACAAATATCAAACGTTAACACCAGCGAAAATATTGAATCAATTGTCAGGCGACTTATCATTAGTTGGCGAACAATTGGCAACGCGTATTGAGCTTGAAGACCAGCTCATTGAGACAATGACGTCATAAAACGCTGATGAGGTTTTGCCCCCAATGTGGAAGCGCGATCAGTATTGTCGTTCCAGCGGGGGATAATCGCGAGCGGCATGTTTGTTCAGCATGTGACTCTATTCATTATCAAAATCCACGGATTATTGCTGGATGTATACCCGTTTGGGAAGATAAAGTACTGCTTTGCAAGCGCGCGATTAATCCGCGTAAGGGCTATTGGACGTTACCTGCAGGATTTATGGAGCTTGATGAAACCACCGAGCAGGCGGCCATTCGAGAAACGTTAGAAGAAGCAGAAGCAGTTGTCAAAACGGATGAACTGTATGCTGTGTTTAACCTCCCGCATATCAATCAAGTGTATATGATGTATCGCTCAGTACTGCTTAAGCCAGAGTTTTCCAGTGGTATAGAAAGTCTTGACGTTCGTTTATTTTCAGAGCATGAAATCCCATGGGATGAGTTAGCATTTGAAACCATGCGCATGTCTTTGGAGTATTTTTTCAAAGACAGACAAACGGGTGCTTATATGTTTAGATCAACGGATATTAACAAGCCAATGCCTCGATGAATGGTTGTCGCGGATAGCTGATGGAGCGCGAAAAAATCATAGGTGTATTAGAGCTTATTAGTAGACTGGAACCTTGGAATCACCAACAACGCGAAGATGGTTTGCGCGACGCAGCAGTGCTTGTTCCTTTGATAGAACGCGAGCAATGGTATGTGTTGTTAACCAAACGCACAGACCATTTGCATCATCATCCGGGGCAAGTCAGCTTCCCTGGTGGTCGTGCGGATAAAGTAGATCTCTCGCCCCTTCACACAGCCTTAAGGGAAACAGAAGAAGAAGTAGGTATATCGGCTGATTTTATCGATATAGCAGGGATCATTGAGCCGTATTTAACGGTGACCGACTTTAATGTGATTCCTATCGTAGGATTCGTTAAGCCAACCTTTAGCCTTAAACTTGATGAGTTTGAAGTCGCGGAAGTTTTTGAAGTGCCTTTGTCTATTCTCGCAGAACCATCAAACTATCAACAAAAAGAGATTTTTTGGGAAGGTAAAAATCGACAATTTTGGGAGTTGATGTACAACGGCTATCAAATTTGGGGGGCGACAGCATCTATGTTGTATGCGTTTGCGAACCGTCTTAAAAATGAGCAACAACCATAACGATTTATGCGCGAATTAATGCGCTTAAATTTCGAGTTAACGTTGTTCTAGTTTTAGTAACCGTTTTTTAGCAGGTAATCCACCAGCATATCCTGTTAGTTCACCATTGCTGCCAATTACCCGATGGCAGGGAATAATAATACTCATCGCATTGGCGCCATTTGCGCTGGCAACGGCGCGCACGGCTTTTTTATTGTTTATCGACTCTGCCAATTCAAGATAAGAGGTGGTTGAACTGTATGGAATATTAATGAGCGCATTCCAAACAGATTGTTGAAAATCTGTTCCTGCCATTAATAATGGGATGTCGAATTGTGTGCGTTTTTGTTGGAAATACTCATCCAGTTGGACAATAGTGTTGTTGATAACATCAGAATTTTGTTCAATATAGTTAGCAGCTAACGACGTTTGGATGCGCTTATCAATCGTTGTACGCATGCGTCGGTATTGCCAGTCACACAAACAAAGCTGTTCGTTAAAGGACCCAAGTAACAACTCACCGTAGGGTGTTTTGTGCGACTGGGTTGAAATAGTGTTCATTATGCGTTTAGACTGCGGTTAACTATTTCCAGCACATCATTTGAAAGAGCGGATTGAGATTGAATGCGTGATAACTGTTGTTTCACTAACTCTTGGCGTTGCGAATCAAATTTTTTCCAGCGGCTTAAAGAGCCGGCAAGTCGAGCAGCGATTTGCGGGTTAATAGCGTCTAGCTTGATGATGCTATCTGCAATAAATTTATACCCAGAACCATCAGCAGCATTAAAGTGTAGTGGGTTGCCCATTGCAAATGCACCGATAAGGCTGCGTACTCTATTGGGTGTTTTTATATCAAAATCTGGATGGTTTTGTAGTTGAAGTACGTCTTGCAGTGCGCCGTCTCGTTCTGAGCTGGCTTGTAAGCTAAACCATTTGTCGATTACTAAGTCTTCGTTTTTCCATTGTTCATAAAACGCACTGAAGTATTGGCCGCTAACTTCCTTCTTGAGGTAACTGATTTGAACTAATGCAGCTATTTGGTCGGTCATGTTATTGGCACTAATGAACTGCTGTGTGCATAGGTTGGAATCAGGGCTTTTTGATGCCATTAAGTAATCTAAACACAGGTTTTTAAATGAACGTTGGGCAATATCTACAGCGCTGTTGTCAGCGTCTGGACAGTGATTGCTCTTATAATTACTGAGCCATAACGGCCTTAATGCATCGACCAGTGATTGCTTAATAAAGTGATGCGCCTGATACAGAGCTTCTATATCAATAACGTCCATTTGTTCAGCTAAGTAGGCTTTAGATGGCAAACTAAGCAGTTGAGTTTGGTAGGCTAGATCGTTTAATGGTTGCTGTAATACAGTTTTAAATGTTTCAACAATAGCGACGGGCACTGCTTTGGGCGTTTGTTTGTTTTGTATTGCATCAACAGCGCTAAAGATTAGGCCACTTAAACAGTTTTGGCCGGCTTCCCAGCGGTTAAATGTATCGCTGTCGTGTTGGAATAAGCGTATTTGTTGTTCAAAAGACAGTTGTTGATTCAGTTTTATAGGCGCTGAAAATTGTCGCAAAATAGAGGGCGTAGGCTCGGCGTCAATGCCTTCAAATGTAAATGTTTGTTTGCTCTTGATTAGTTCTAATGTGGTGGATGTTAGCTGATTAGATAGGATGATTTCTTTGCCTACATTATCCAATAAGCCAATGGTAATGGGGATATGGAAAGGCTCGTTCGTTGCTTGATCGCTAGGGGCTTTGCACTGTTGGTCAAAAGTAATGGAGTAACTGTTGGTAGCAGCATCGAAGTGTGTTTCTACATTGACGACAGGCGTGCCTGCTTGGCTGTACCAGTGTTTGAATTGAGTTAGATCTTTGGCAGATACATCTTCCATTGCTTTTACAAAGTCTTCGGTAGTGACGGCTTGTCCATCGTGACGCTTAAAGTATAGATCAGAGCCTTTTCTGAAAAGTTTTTCACCTAATAGGGTGTAAAGCATGCGTACTACTTCCGCACCTTTTTCATAAATGGTGAGTGTGTAAAAGTTATTGATTTCTACAAATGAAGCAGGTCGAATGGGGTGCGAGAGCGGGCCAGCATCTTCTGCAAATTGGTGGGTGCGTAGCATGTTAACGTCATTAATACGTTTAACAGCATTTGATGTTTGATGTGCCGTAAATTGTTGGTCACGGAAAACAGTAAAACCCTCTTTAAGGCTTAACTGAAACCAATCGCGACAAGTGACTCGGTTACCCGACCAGTTATGGAAGTACTCATGGCCAATAACAGCTTCTATGTTTTCGAAGTCTGTATCGGTCGCAGTTTGGGTGCTGGCCAGCACATATTTCGTGTTAAAAATATTAAGGCCTTTGTTTTCCATAGCGCCCATATTGAAATGGCTTACAGCCACAATCATATATAAATCAAGGTCGTACTCACGGCCAAAGGCTTTTTCATCCCAGCGCATGGCCTCTTTTAGTGACTGCATGGCGTGGTCAGTTTTATCAAGGTCTTGTTCTTCAACGTACACTTCCAATGAAATGTTTCGACCAGAACAGGTGGTGAAGTTATCTTTTAAACAGGCTAAGTCGCCTGCGACTAAGGCAAATAAATAAGCAGGTTTAGGGAAAGGGTCGTGCCAGCTAGCTTGATGCTGCTCATTATCCAACGTAATGTGCTCGGTTCGATTGCCGTTGGATAATAAAATCGGGTATTTGCTCTTATCGGCAGCTAACGTGACGCTAAATGTCGACATGACGTCTGGCCTGTCTAAAAACCATGTGATGCGCCTAAAGCCTTCGGCTTCGCATTGTGTGCAAAGCATGTCGTTGGATTGATATAAGCCACTTAGTGCGGTGTTCTTGGCTGGGTTAATACGGTTAGTGATGTCTATCGTGAATTCGCCGTCAAGCCCCGGTATGCTTAACATTTTGTCCGTCAACGTGTACTGTTGTGGCGTTAATTCCTTACCGTTGAGTGAAATGGACTCGAGAATGAGTTCCTCACCTACCAGTGTTAAGTCAGGATTTGTTTTAGCACACGCCGGATTGCGGTGTATGGTGAGTTGTGAGCGAACCTGGGTGTCGTCGGCAGACAAGTCAAAGTGCAAGTTTGTTTGCGTAATTAAAAATTCTGGAACGGTGTAATCTTTTAAATAAATGGTGGTTTGTTCAGCGTTTGGCATAGTGTTTATTTGGATTTATAAGAAGCGTAAGCGAAAAGCGTCCAAGCAATTAGAAAGAAGACGCCACCGATGGGGGTGATGGCGCCAAGAACTTTAATGCCTGTGAGGCTTAGTGCGTATAGGCTGCCAGAAAAAACAATGATCCCTGCAAACATTAACCAGCCAGCTTTAACGAGCAGGCGAGCGTTGTTTTGTTGAGCAAATAGGCCAATCAGAATTAACCCAATACTGTGCCACATTTGGTAGTCAACAGCGGTGTGAAATATCGAAAGATGTTCAGCGGATAAGGAGTTTTTTAGGCCATGTGCGCCAAACGCGCCGAAGGCAACAGCAAGAAAAGCTAATGTTGCGCCCAGTGTGATAAAAGGTGATTTGTGCATATGGTTTATTTTTCAAGCAGTCGGGGCATTACCTCAACAAGATTACATGGGCGGGTTCTATAATCCAATTGTGCACTGATTAGTTTGTCCCATGCGGTTCTACAGGCACCAGAAGAACCGGGCACACAGAATATATAGTGCCCATTTGCAACGCCAGCAATCGCACGTGATTGGATGGTTGATGTGCCGATCTCCTCATATGAAATACTGCGAAAAACCTCGCCAAAACCATTAAGCTCTTTGTCCAACAAAGGTTGTACTGCTTCTGGTGTTCCATCTCGCCCAGTAACGCCAGTGCCGCCGGTTGAAATAATGGCGTTGATCACAGGGTCTGCAATCCATTCGGACATTTTTTCGCGTATTAAATAAATATCGTCGGCGACAATGGCTTTTTCATGACATTGATGTCCGGCTGCTGTTAGCTTATTAACGAGCGTTTTGCCTGATGTGTCAGTCTCTTCTGTACGAGAGTCTGAGACGACCATGATGGCAATATTGAGCGGAAGAAATTCACGTTCTTGTTTAGACATAGGGTTACCTGATTAGGATGAAAAAAGCGCTATTCTCACGTTGAATATTAAGCAACAAAGAAGGTTTTCCTTTAGTAAAATTAATAAGATCTACGATACTTTTAACGCTGATACGGTTGGCCGTTCTAATAATATCCCCTTTACGTAAACCTGCATTCCATGCAACTGAATTACGTGTGACAGCGAGTAATTTAACGCCAAATTTAATATGGCCTTGTTTATCTTGGTCAGATAAATTTGATAAAGTGGCGCCTGACAGTTTTTTGTGAACACGACTTCCTTCTGATGTGGCTGTTTTCTTTTTAGCTATTCTAAGAAAAATGGTTTCTTGCCTGGCGTTCCTAAGTATGTTGAGTTTAGCGGCATCCCCAACGCTTAATAGGCCAAGGCTATTACGTAAACTAGCACTATTTTTTACTGCTCTATCGTTGATAGATAATACGATGTCGCCGGAGCGTAATCCTGCTTTTTCTGCAGGCGAGCTTTTTTGCACCTGACTAATAATCGCGCCGCTGTTACGCGATAAGTTGAATGCTTGTGCTAAGTCGGGCGTTAAATCTTGAACATTAATACCAATTTGCCCTCTATTAACTTCGCCAAATTTAACCAATTGGTTTTTTAAACTAATGGCCATATTGCTAGGGATAGCAAAGCCGATGCCCACGTTGCCGCCGCCAGGCGCGATAATGGCGGTATTAATGCCAATCAATTCACCTTTAAGGTTAATGAGTGCGCCCCCAGAGTTGCCGGGGTTGATAGATGCGTCAGTTTGAATAAAGTCCTCATATCCTTCAATACCTAAGCCGGTTCGGCCTAGGGCACTAACAATGCCAGATGTGACGGTTTGGCCAAGGCCAAAAGGGTTACCAATAGCAACGACAAAGTCGCCAACGCGTAACTTGTCTGAGTCTGAGATAGACAGCTGAACTAGATTTTTTGCATTTATTCGGATAACGGCTACATCTGATTCGAGGTCACTACCAACAACTTTTGCGCTAAAGCTTCTGCCGTCTCGCAAGGTGACTGTGATTTCATCGGCTTTATCTATAACGTGATGGTTGGTGAGAATGTAGCCTTTGCTGTCATCAATAATAATGCCTGAACCAAGGCTTTGTGAGGAACGTTTTCTTGGTTGATTTGGTATTTTAAAAAATCGGCGGAAAAAGGGGTCGCGTAACAGAGGGTTCTCACGCTCTTTAATAGAGGTTTTGGTGGCGATATTAACGACGGCAGGCGTCACTTTCTCTAAAATAGGTGCAAGACTAGGGAGTGGTGTCTCACCTATAAAGCTAGGTAGCGCTGCGATAGAAGTGCCGCTATTTAATAGCAACATTAACGCAATAAATAAGCCAATATTTGTACGTTTTGTCATTTGCTTTTTTTATTAATTATCAACATCGTCTGCATCAACTTGCCCACTCATTCGTCGGCGAATATGTGACCAAGACATGCCTGTGGCCAATATAAGACATAAGATGATTTGAGTAATGTATGTAACGGCTTCTATATTATCTGTAGAGACAAGACCCCAATCAATAATCATCCAGAACAGCGTGCCAAATACGGCGACTGCTAAAACAATGCCAATAATGCCTAATGAACGTAAGGTGGCACGTATAAAGATAATCCAGCCAACCAGTAAAAGGATGCCAGCAAACGCTTTAACTGGGTTTATGTCAGGTAAAGGTATTATGGCCCAGTCGTAAAATGAGGTGCCTGTTGGGTTGTAACTAGCAAAAACCAACACCATTGCAATGACGAATCGGGTGATAAAGTTTAACCACGAAAATTGATTTGTTTTCAACGTTAAGAACCAGTCTGATTATGTTAGATAAGTATTCTAACCGAAAAATAATCCTCAGAAGAGATGTAAGAGACTAAAAACGGTGATGCGTAACGTGACAGGATTCGCATAATGATTCAATGGGTAGGGGTGAAGCTAGCAGTTTCAGGTAAGTAACCTACACTTTAAAGACAATAACTTTAATTAGTGGCCATGTTTTTATGAGCGCGATGTTGAAACCTAAAGATTTAAATTTACTAAAGCGTTTTATTCCGCTGAATACGCTGTCTGATGAGCAATTTGCACAATTAATTAGCGAGTTGGATATTGAGGAGGTTGAAAAAGGTGGTTTGGTATTTGATCAGGGTGATTTTACAAAAGAATTCATCTATTTAATCAGTGGAAGTATTGCGCTATATGCCGGCGAAATGGAAATGGAAGTCATCACCACGGGGTCAGAAGCGGCTAGATTCGCTATCGCTCATCAATTGCCTCGTAAAGTAAAAGGCGCGGCTAAAACCAAGTCACGCATTGTTCGCGTACCCACCAACAAGTTAGATAAAGAAAAAAAACCTAAGCCGGCTGAGACCTACATGGTTGATGAGCAGGCTAGCCAAGGTGGTGATTGGATGGCAACGATGTTGCAATCCCCTGTATTTCAAAAACTGCCCGCTGCTAATTTGCAAAAAGTGATGATGAAAATGGAAGAGGTTGCTTTTGAGCCAGGTCAAATGGTTGTTAAGCAAGGTGATCCGGCAGATTATTACTATATTATCAAACAAGGTACTTGTGAGTTAACTAGGCAATCAGGAAAAGATTCAAAACCTATTAAATTGGCTGAACTGCATGACTGTGCGAGCTTTGGTGAAGATGCATTGCTATCTGATGCGCCACGTAATGTAACAGTCACAATGAAGGGCAACGGGCAATTGCTAAGATTGACTAAGGAAGATTTCATTACGTTGGTGAAAGAGCCTGTTTTGCAATATGTGGATTTCGATGAGGCAAGTGGAAAGGTACAAGAAGGCGCGGCGTGGTTAGATGTTCGTGATGCTGATATATATAAAGATGGGCATATAGAAGAGAGTAACAATATTCCGTTCTTTTCGTTACGCATGAAAATCAGTGCGTTAAAGCATGATCAGTTGCAATTACTGGTTTGCGAAAACGGTAGAACAAGTGAGGCAGCTGCCTTTTTATTGCTAAAGTTTGGTTTTAATGCGTTGATTTTAAAAGGTGGAATGGATGCAATTAAAACAATTAAAAAGAAGACAGAAAAAACGTCCAACGTAAACGTTACGCCATCAGAAAAAGAGCCGGTTATTCAGGCTGAGGTAACAGAATTACCATCGAAGGATGATTTGTTGGGGGAAGCGCAACATAAGATTAGTGAATTGGAAGCGCTTTGTGCGACTCTAAATGAAGAACAAAACCAAATTTCATTAGAGCGAGATGCGTTACAGAAAGATAAAAACTCACACAATGAATTACTGGCCACATCTCAATCCACGTTGACGTTATATAAAGAGCAAATTGAAGCGTTGGAAAAAGCGCAGCTAAATTTGGGCAATGAATATCAAGAAGTACTGAAAAAAACAGCCCAGGAAAAAAACAACCTTGAAGATCAACTAAAAGGTGCTCAAGAAAAGTTGGTTGCTCTGGAAAGAAATGTGCTTGAAGAAAACAATAGTAGCGAATTGTTGCAGCAACAACTTAAAGACCTAAATAACGAATTACAAACAAAAGACCAGGAGCTTGAAAAGCAATGTAAGGCGCTAAATATAGCTCAAAGCAAGTTAACTGATTCGGAGCAAGAGGTATCTAAACGCTTGGCCTTGCTAGAAAAAGAAAATCAACAACTTAATCTTGATAAAGAAAAGTTAGGTAAAGAGCGAGAGTTGGCTAATACGAATTTGAAAGCTCTTGAAGAAGAAAAGGTTGAATTTCAAAAAACGATTGAATTGCATGCCGAAACCAGTGGAACAGAAAATGCAGAACTGGTTGAAAAAGCCCAAACATTAGAATCTGAAAAAGCGGCGTTAGAACGCGAGGTTGTAGAAGCAAGGAGCTGTCAGGCATCATTAAAGGAACAAGTTGATAGTTTAAGCAATGACTTAAAGAGCAAAGATGATGAAATTCAAAAGCAGTTTAATAACCTAGATAAGGTTCAAGTTGAATTAGCCGAAGAAAAGCAAAAAACAGGTGACCGTTTGGAGTCGCTTGAAAAAGAAAATCGTCAACTTATTAATGATAAAACCTGGTTAGGTGATGAGTGTGAAGCTGTTAATAAGACGATGAGTGCGCTAAAAAGGGAAAATGCTGATCTACAAAAAAAGGTTGAATCACATAACGAATCAAAAGATGTAGAAAGCACGAATTCGGCGAAAAGAATTGTTGAATTACAGTCTGAAAAGATGGCTCTTGAAGAGCGACTATTAGTTTTAGAGGAGCAGCTTAGTTCAGTTAATTCAGAAACTAGCAATTTAAACGATAAGCTTTCTGATGCTCATTCTTTACTTGATGAGCAATCAAATAAAAATAAAACATTATTGGTTACACTGGCCGAATATGAAAAGAAAACTGAAAAGAATAATGTTCTTCATGAAAAGCTGGATAAGCTTGAAGAGTCTCAGCGGTTGGATAATACAAAATTGTATGAGTTGTCTGGCAAAAATGAATCGTTACAAGATAAGCTTGAAAGGGAGCGGCAACAACTCACGGAGGTTCAAGCCAAGCTAGATGAGTCTATAAATGAAGTCGGTCGATTAAAAAGCCAAAAATCATCGCAGTCTGACGAATCTGAAGATTATGCTAATCAGGTGGCTGAAGTTGAAAAGTTATCAAAAGAGCTAGCTAATGCTAAAGAAAATGAAGAGGCTGTTAGAGGTAGCTTTGACGAGCTAGGTGAACGGGTTGTTACGCTAGAAAAGCAATTAGACAAAGCTTATTCTGTAATTGAAACCGTTCAAGCTGATTTAGATAAAGAGCGTGGAGTTATTTCTGAATTAAATGTGCAGTTAAAGTCGGCCGAACAGTTGGCGCAAGATTCAAAAGGCACGATGGACATGTTAACTACTGAGAAACAATCAATGGAGGATGGTCTTAAGCAACAGTTGAATGATCTTAAGAACGAGCTTATTACAGAGCAAGAAGTTAGAAAAGTTGCAGCGAAAGGTTTATCTGATGTTGAGCTAAGTTCTGAAGCATTATCATCAACGGTTGATCGCCTAACTGAAGAGCTACAACAGGTAAAAGTTAGCAAGCAAGCGGATGTTGAACGGATAAGGCAGCTTGAAAAAAGTCTACTTGAGAATGACCAAAAAAGTTCAGATGGGATCGGTAAAGTAGAAGCATTGGAGAGTGAGTTAGCTGACGAAAAATTAGCAAATGAAGAGAAAGTTCAACAATTAACGTTGTCTTTACAGTCATCACAAAAAGAGATGGGTGCCTTGTCATTAAAGCTAGATGAGCTATTGGATGCTAAAACAAGGTTAGAAAATGAAAAAATCTCAATGGACCAAAAAGTTGCGTTGTATGAGCAAAACAAACAAGCATTAACAGACAATATTAAATCACTTGAAGAAAAGCTTTCAAAACCGGAAGAAAGCCAGGAAACATCGGAAAAAATTAAGTTATTGGAAGAGCAGCTTGATGAGGCTAAAACTGCCCTAGTGGATATGGAGATCAAGTTTGATAATATCGATGAAGAAACGAAGAGTGAAGGTGCTGAAGATAGCGAGTTATTAGCTGTCAAATCAGAATTGTTGTTGGTTCGAGAACAAACAGAAGGCGATATTGCTGCAATGAAAGAGATGTTGGACAATAGTAATAAAATGAATCTGGCATTGAAAAAAGAGCTATTATCTTTGCAGGCGGCTTCAAATGAAGCAAATTTACAAGAACCACAAAAAAAGAAAAAAGGGTTGTGGAGATAGATACAGTTATAGATCAGGGTGCGGAGTTTTTTTTAGCAGGTGATGTTTTTGACTTGGATGTTATGGCCTCTAGAGCATTTTGTGTCGAGGTGGGAGATAATCAGCTCGAAGGTTTTTTTGTTCGAGCGGAAAACGGCGATTTATTTGCCTATAAGAATAGTTGTCCGCATACGGGCGCGCCTCTTAACTGGACGCCTGATCAGTTTTTAACATCATCGGGTCGTTATATTCAATGTTCTATTCATGGTGCAATGTTTAAGCTTGAGTCGGGGGAATGTTTTGCGGGGCCGTGTTCGGGAAAATTTTTACAAGCAATGAAGGTGGTTGAGCGCGAAGGACAGGCTTTTGTCGGAGCTGAAAGCTTATAGCATGAGGCTTTAATTTGGAATCATAAAAAAACCCGTCTATTGACGGGTTTTTTTATGATTCAGTTGCACAGAGTAAGCTATTTTATTTTAGCTTCTTTATACATAACGTGTTGCCTAATGGTTGGGTCAAACTTTTTGATCTCCATTTTTTCTGGCATGGTGCGTTTGTTTTTTGTAGTTGTATAAAAGTGCCCAGTTTTGGCGCTAGAAACTAATTTAATTTTCTCTCTCATGATGTGTCCTTATACCTTGTCGCCACGTGAGCGAATTTCTGCTAACACTTTATCAATGCCGCGTTTGTCAATTGTGCGAAGGCCATTGGCTGAAACACGTAAGCGAACCCAGCGGTTTTCGCTTTCCACCCAAAAACGGTGGTGGTGTAAATTAGGTTCAAAACGACGACGTGTTCTGTTAAGCGCATGTGAAACATTGTTTCCTGACATTGGGCGCTTGCCGGTGACTTGGCATACTTTAGACATGATAAAACCTCAGTTATTTTTTAATTGAATAGCAAATTGCTACGAAACGGTGCGAATTTATACCAGAATTGATTATTTGAGTAAAGAAAAATCGGTTTTTTTTAGCGAATGTGTGACGCAAGCTGGTTAATCATATCAGACCTCTTTCCGCTAAAGAAACAACGTCATGGGAACCAATGACAAGGTGGTCCAGGGTTCGAACGTCAATCAAGTTTAGAGCGCTCTTGAGCTGGGTAGTTATATCGATGTCTGAACGACTCGGTTCAGGGTTGCCCGATGGATGATTGTGAGCAAAAATTACTGCAGCAGCATTATGCTTAAGCGTCGCTCTGACGACTTCTCTTGGGTGTACGCTTGCGTTATCAATCGTGCCGAAAAATAGTTCCTCATAACAAATGACTTGATGTTTATTGTCTAGAAATAGGCAGGCAAATATTTCTTGTTGTTTATGCGCCAAGTGGCCTAGAAGAAACTTTTTTGTATCTTCAGGGTTGTTAGTAACGTTTCTTTTCTGGATGGTTTCTTGAAGATGTCTGCGCGCCATTTCTAGTACGGCTTGTAGTTGTACGTATTTTGCAGCGCCTAAGCCGTGGCCTTCGCAGAATTCATTTTGGCTTGCGTGCATTAAGTTTTTTAATGAGCCGAATTGCGTTAACAGAGATCTCGATAAATCAACAGCGCTTTGTCCTTTAACGCCTGTTCTAAGAAAAATAGCCAATAACTCAGCATCTGAAAGCGATGCGGGCCCACGTTGTAATAATTTTTCACGTGGGCGTTCGTGCGCAGGCCAATCCGTAATAGGCATATTCATTCCATGAAGAGTTTGTCATAATGTAGCATAGTATTCTTTTAAGAGTTGAAAGCTGGTGAGTAAACTACAGAATCGTCGAATATTGCTTGGGGTTACAGGCGGCATAGCAGCGTATAAAGCGGCTGAGTTTTTGCGCGTGTGCCAAACATTAGGCGCTAAAGTGAGAGTGGTGATGACACCCGCAGCTACTGAGTTTGTGACGCCGCTTACGTTCCAGGCATTATCGGGCATGCCGGTTCATACAAAACTGTTAGACGCAGAACAAGAAGCCGGTATGGGGCATATAAGTCTCGCAAGGTGGGCGGATGTGATTATTGTGGCCCCTGCGAGTGCCGATTTTGTTGCGCGGCTAGCATCAGGAATGGCTAATGATTTGTTGTCGACAGTTGTGTTGGCGTCGACAAAAAAATTAATGTTGGCACCTGCGATGAACCAAGTGATGTATACAGACGAAAAAACGCAGCAGAACTTAGCTAAATTAGCGGAGCTGGGAGCAACTATTTTAGGCCCCGATGCAGGCCTGCAAGCCTGTGGTGATGTTGGATTCGGCCGCATGCTGGAACCTGAAGCGTTGGCTGAAGAGATTATGAATTATTTTCACACAGGTGAGTTGGCCGGCTTGAAGGTTTTGCTAACAGCGGGGCCTACACGAGAGGCGATAGATCCTGTGCGTTACATTAGTAACCACAGTTCTGGAAAAATGGGGTATTCGGTGGCACAGGCTTGTGTTGAAGCTGGGGCGACCGTTACCCTCGTTTCTGGCCCTGTGCAAATAGAGCCACCTTCAGGCGTTGAAACGTTGGATGTTGTCAGTGCTGAAGATATGTTTGAAACTGTAATGGCTCGGTCAAAAGAAGCGGATATATTTATTGCCGCGGCAGCGGTGGCAGATTATACGCCGTTGAATGTAGAGAGCCATAAAGTTAAAAAGAACAAATCAGAAATTCAACTAAACTTAAGCAAAACCAAAGACATTTTGCAAAAAGTCGCTGGTCTGCCGGCTGCACCTTTTTGCGTGGGGTTTGCCGCAGAGACAGAAAACGTTGAAGAATATGCACGAGTTAAGCTCGACAAAAAGAAGCTGGATATGGTGGCTGCTAACCTAGTGGGGGTGGAAGACAGTGGGTTTAATAGTGATAATAATGCGCTGACAGTTTTATGGTCAAATGGACGTGCTGAACTGGGTAGTAAACCGAAGTCAGCATTGGCAAAGGAATTGGTTACATTGATAGCGAAAAGGTTTTATGAAAAAAATTCAGTTTAAGATATTAGATGCTCGTTTGGGAAATGAAATATCCATGCCGGAGTATGCTACAGCGGGTTCTGCGGGTATAGATCTTCGAGCGTGTTTAAATGAATCGCTATTACTAAAGCCCGGGCAAACAGAATTAATTCCTACGGGGATGGCTATACATATTAAAGACCCGGCATTGGCTGCGGTCATTTTGCCTCGATCAGGTTTAGGCCATAAGCATGGGATTGTATTAGGCAACTTGGTTGGTTTGATTGATTCAGATTACCAAGGTCAATTATTTGTTTCATGTTGGAATAGAGGGCAAACTGATTTTATTATTGAAATTGGTGAAAGAATCGCTCAGCTTGTCTTTGTGCCGGTAGAGCAGGTTGTTTTTGAGCAAGTGGAATCATTTGATGATAGTGAGCGCGGAGCAGGTGGTTTTGGCCATACAGGGACGCATTAAACAAGATGAATAAAATATTCTATTACTTAAGTGGTTTGGTATTGCTTTGCGGTATAGGCGGGTATTTGTATCTGAATCAAGCCAATGAGAGTAAGTTGCATCAAGTGGAAGCATATAAGACTGAAGCCATCAAGATGGCAAGCAATGTTTCCAGTCTTGTAAAAAAATGGAGAATGTTAGTTGTTGAGTTGTCTGATAATGCGCCTATATCCAATGGTTCATTGGATGTTAAAGGAAGTTTGTTAGCAAATTGGGTCGATAATCAATTAGCCGCGCATCCTGAGTTAACTAGTTTAAAGATGCTAGTCCCAGGGCATCTTAAAATTGACCGTAATAGTAATCCGCCCATAGATTATGCGGGATTAGGTTTGTTGCGGGCTGTTGAGAGCTCTAAAAAAAATCAAATGCCAGAAATTCACCTGCGAGGTAGTGCGGGGGAACATGTGGCTGTATCTGCTCCGATTTTGAGGGAACAAGAGTTACAAGCTATTGTGTTGGCCACTTTTGATGTTCAAGCATTGTTGAACGTATTTAAAAGCGGGCCGTCAGATGCTTTGTTTGAATTAAAGCAAGGAACATTGGTTGTGCAGGCTGTTGGCAACCAAAGCGAAGAGAACAGTGAGAGTGTAGAAGAGACATTTATATCTGGAACGCGTTGGCGAATCTCTATCAAAAAAATGTTCCCAAAATTTCCGTTTACTGAAATTGATGTGCTTTTTTATGCAGGGGTGTTGTTGGCTCTAATTATTTTGGTGGGTATGGGTGTTGGTATGTTTACAAATCGAGAACGCTCAAAAGCATTGCTAAATAAAGTGACAGGTCATACGGATGAAGATGACTCCAAGCCATTTAGTGAAGCCGTTGAAGAGGTGGAGAACGCTATAGATAAAGAAATGGAAGCGCTCGAATTGTCTTCTACTGAAACAACGAACCCCATTTTCTTAAAAGATGATGCCATTAAGCTGGGTGTTGAGAGCGAGGTGCCAAAATCTATTTTCAGGGCATACGATATACGTGGCGTGGTTGATGAAACGTTAACAGAAGAGTTAGTAGTAAGAATTGGTCAAGCCATCGGTAGTGAAGTGCGAAAGGTAGGAAAAAACCAGGTGGCGATAGGCCGCGATGGGCGACTGCATAGTTTAAGGTTAAGTGAAGCATTGGCTAAAGGGTTGCAATCATCGGGCTGTGATGTTGTTGATGTTGGGCAAGTACCAACCCCCGTTTTATATTTTGCCACTCATCATATTGAAAATACAACGTCAGGCGTGATGATTACTGGTAGTCATAATCCGCCAGAATATAATGGTTTAAAAATAGTGGTGGATGGAGTGACGTTGTCTAATGATGGCATACTCCAGCTATACGAGAGAATTCAAGAAAACAACTTTGAAACGGGGCAAGGGTCGCTGAAAAAGCAAATGATGTTGCCTGATTATATCGGCACCATTAGTGCGGATGTGAAAGTTGGGCGAATGATGAAAGTAGTGGTTGATTGCGGTAATGGAGTAGCGGGTGAAGCTGCGCCAATGCTGTTATCAACGTTAGGGTGTGAAGTGGTGCCGCTTTACTGTGATATTGATGGGACGTTCCCAAATCATCACCCGGACCCAAGTAAGCCTGAAAATTTAAAAGAGCTTATCGATAAAGTGCGTGAAGAAGAGGCTGAATTAGGATTGGCTTTTGATGGCGATGGTGACCGTTTAGGTGTGGTTGATGCGAGTGGAAATATCATTTGGCCCGATAGGCAAATGATGTTGTACGCTGCGGATGTTCTATCTAGACAGTCCGGTGCTGATATTATTTTTGATGTTAAATGTTCTAAAAATTTAGCCAAAGAAATATCGCGTCATGGCGGTAAGCCAGTGATGGCTAAAACGGGGCATTCTTTAATCAAAGCGAAGATGAAAGAAACTAATGCTGAGCTGGCAGGAGAAATGAGTGGGCATATTTTCTTTAAAGAACGTTGGTTTGGCTTTGATGATGCGTTATACACCGCAGCAAGGTTGGTTGAAATTTTGTCCGCTGAGTTTAGATCCACAACAGAGATATTTGCCGAGTTACCTGACAGTATTAGTACGCCAGAGTTAAATGTAACAATGGAAGAAGGTGAAAACTTTACATTCATTGAAGAAATGCAAGCAGTTGCAGACTTTGATGATGCTAAAGTAATTGATATTGATGGTATGCGAGTTGAGTTTATAGATGGCTGGGGATTGGTGCGGGCATCGAATACAACGCCATCATTGGTATTACGTTTCGAAGCGGATAGTGAAGAGGCTTTAGAAAGAATAAAAGGTAATTTTAAAGACGTGATGCTTAAAGTTAAGCCCGATATAGTATTGCCTTTTTAATGTTAGTTAAGACGGTTAATTAATAATAAAAATCATGTCAGAAAATAAAATAGATCCGATTCAAACAGCACATGTATTAAGTGAGGCTTTGCCGTACATACAGGCTTTTTCTGGTAAAACTATCGTTATCAAATACGGTGGTAATGCCATGGTGGATGATGACTTAAAAAGTGGTTTTGCTCGTGATATTGTTTTATTAAAACAAGTGGGTTTGAATCCGGTCGTGGTTCATGGCGGTGGCCCACAAATTGGGCAGCACCTTAAAAAACTGGGGATAGAAAGTGAGTTTATCGACGGCATAAGGGTGACGGACAGTGAGACTATGGACGTGGTAGAAATGGTGTTGGGTGGCCAAGTAAACAAAGAAATTGTTAATCTCATTAACCAGCATGGTGGTTCTGCAGTTGGGCTAACTGGGAAAGACGGCGGCCTTATTCGTGCTAAAAAAATATCCAAACAACAGGCGTCGTCAGAAAAGGCATCTGAGCTAATCGATATGGGTCACGTGGGTCACGTAGATAGCATTGATTCGTCTATTGTTGATACCCTGGTTCAAGGTGATTTTATTCCGGTTATAGCGCCGATAGGTGTGGGAACTGATGGGGCGTCTTATAATATTAATGCCGACTTAGTGGCTGGTAAAATGGCGGAGGTTCTTCAGGCAGAAAAGCTGATGTTGCTCACGAATATATCTGGCTTGCAAAGTAAGGAAGGTAAATTGTTAACAGGTTTGTCTATACAGCAAGTTGATGAGCTTATTGCTAATGGTACGATTTATGGAGGAATGTTGCCTAAGATTCAATGTGCATTAGATGCATTAAATGGCGGTGTTAATAGTGCCCATATTATCGATGGACGAGTACCGCATGTGGTGTTGCTGGAGTTGTTAACAGATAAAGGAATGGGCACCTTGTTGGTCCGTCACTAATTCTTTAAGTTATTAAAGGCTTCAACTAATTGATGGGCTTGTTGGCTTTTGCAAGTATCTCTACCTTTTATGTTATTAATGCAACGTATATCTAGCGTTATCACGGTGGTTTTATCGTTCTCTTGAGCAAATAAGGCGAGTGTTTTGTCTGAATTTTGCCTTGGCGAAGACGTTAGTACTAATGTGTTTGACTTGAAGGTTATTTTTGTGTCTGCGTGTGTTTCGACAAATTTTTTGGCTTTATTCCATAATGTTGAGCAAGCACCGTTTTTGCAAATTAACGTTCCTAATGCAAGGCTAGGCGTTCCAGAGGAATAGACAGAAGGTTCGTTTATAGGGTTTTTTTCTAATAGTTGAAAACGAGCTTTATCGCTTTCTAATTGCTTTAATAAAAATGTCTTTTTTTGCTTTAGTTCTTCAATTTCAGATAAGTTTTTGTCATATTGGTTTTGAGCTGACGTTATATTGCTGAGGGTCTTCTTTGATATTTTTTTGCCTGACCGTTCATAATTTGCAGCATTCTTTTGATAATTAATGAGTTGGTTTTTTAAGGTGGTTGATTGGCTGCTGATTATGTTCTCTTGAGAATCGAGCATATCTAGTTTGCCTTTAGTTAACGATTCAATGTCATCAGTAGATTGGAATGTTTTTAACAAAGCGCTGTCTTCGGCCAACTGTTTTTTTAATGAGACTTTTTGAGCTTTTTTTAAGGCATCAATTTTTTTTGATTGAGCGATTTGTTGTGGACTCTTTTGTGCGTCTTTAATTGAAATGGCGCGGCCGCTTTCATTAAGTGTTGCTCTTTCCTTTTTGGCGTCACTCGGCGGTACTTTGTCAGAAAAATAAATGTCACCATTAGCATCTTTCCAGCGGTAAAGCTTTGCAGAAATTGCATGTGTTGATACCACGATGATGCCGAACGTTAATAAGATGGTAATAAGTTTTTTCATGATACTTTTTTATATTTAAACAATGGAATTAAATCACGGTGCTGATGAATGTAATGTTAATGCTCTTTTTTTGATTAAATGCATTGTTGTTAATGTGGTTTTAAGTATAGTTGAAGAAGAAAATTAGGTGTAAGTGCTAGGTATAGAAATACTTATTAATAGTGCTTAAACAATAAATCTAGCAAATAGTATCATGTGCCTATCAGGCCCCATGGGTTAGGAAGAAATTATAGAGGTTAAGATGACAGATACAAACAACATCAATGCAATCGATGAAGATCCCCAGGAAACAGAAGAATGGCTAGCAGCTTTAGAGGCTGTAATAAAAGTTGAAGGTGAGGGAAGGGCGCATTATTTATTAGAAACGTTAATTGAAAAAGCCAGAATGTCCGGAGCAGATATTCCTTTTAGTGCTGAAACAGCTTACGTTAATACAATTTCGATTCCTGACCAAGCCCAATATATTGGCGATACATCATTGGAGCATAAGATACGTTCATACGTCCGCTGGAATGCGATGGTGATGGTTCTTAGGGCCAACAAAGACACCAATGTGGGTGGGCATATTGCTAGTTTTGCTTCATCAGCAACTCTTTATGACGTGGGGTATAACCATTTTTGGCATGCGGCCAGTGAAACACATGGTGGTGATCTAGTGTTTGTTCAAGGACATGTGGCAACGGGGATTTATGCTCGTGCTTTCATGTTGGGCCGTTTAACTGAGCAGCAAATGGATGGGTTTAGGCAGGAAGTGGATGGTGGTGGTTTATCGTCTTATCCACACCCGTGGTTAATGCCTGATTTTTGGCAATTTCCTACTGTCTCAATGGGACTAGGGCCAATTATGGCCATTTATCAAGCGCGTTTTATGAAGTATATGGAAGACCGTGGTTTTGCAGACACGGAACGTCGCAACGTGTGGGCATTTTTAGGTGATGGTGAAACAGATGAACCGGAATCCTTGGGTGCGATTGGAATGGCTGGTAGAGAGAAGTTGGGTAATTTAGTGTTTGTTGTTAATTGTAATTTGCAACGACTTGATGGGCCAGTAAGAGGAAATGGCAAGATCATCCAAGAACTTGAGTCAAACTTTCGAGGCGCTGGTTGGAATGTTATTAAGGTAGTCTGGGGCAATCGATGGGATGCTCTGTTGGCACGTGATACGGATGGACACCTTCGTCGTCGCATGATGGATTGTGTGGATGGCGATTACCAAACCATGAAAGCGAAAGATGGTGCTTACGTTCGTGAGCATTTCTTCAATACACCTGAATTGCAAGCGATGGTTGCAGATTGGTCAGATAAAGATATTTGGGATTTAAACCGAGGCGGGCATGATCCTGCGAAAGTGTTTGCGGCGTATGATGCAGCGACTAAAGAAACAGAAAGGCCTACCGTTATTTTAGCGAAAACGATTAAAGGCTATGGAATGGGAGAGTCAGGAGAGGCTCAAAACACGACTCATCAACAAAAGAAGATGAGTCATAACGCCCTGTTACAATTTAGGGACCGGTTTGATTTGCCTATTTCTGACGATGATGTGGATAACTTAGCGTACCTAACCTTCGAAGAAGGGTCGCCTGAACAAGAGTACATGAAGCAAAAGCGTGATGATTTGGGTGGGTACTTGCCCGAGCGTCGCCAAAAGTCTGATGCGTTGACTATTCCTGATTTATCGGTTTTCGAACCGTTGTTAAAAGGTACATCTGAAGGGCGTGAAATTTCAACAACAATGGCGTTTGTTCGAATTTTAAATATTTTATTAAAAGATAAAGAAATTGGTGAGCGTATTGTGCCCATCGTGCCGGATGAATCACGAACATTTGGCATGGAAGGCTTGTTCCGTCAATTAGGTATTTGGTCACATGTGGGGCAGTTATACACACCGCAAGATTCAGATCAGTTGATGTTCTACAAAGAAGATAAAACCGGGCAAGTGTTGCAAGAAGGTATTAATGAAGCAGGGGGTATGTGTGACTGGATAGCCGCTGGAACATCGTACTCTACGCATAATTCACCGATGATTCCGTTTTATATCTTTTATTCTATGTTTGGTTTTCAACGTATTGGAGATCTTATTTGGGCAGCAGCAGACCAACGTGCTCGAGGGTTTTTGTTAGGCGGTACAGCCGGGCGAACAACGCTAAATGGAGAAGGACTTCAGCATGAGGATGGGCATAGTTTATTGTGGGCATCATCAGTGCCTAACTGTGTGTCTTATGACCCTACGTTTAACTATGAATTAGCCGTCATTATGCATGACGGGTTAAAGCGAATGTACCAAGAGCAAGAGGATGTTTTTTACTATTTAACTGTGATGAACGAAAATTACGCACATCCAGCTATGCCTGAGGGTGCTGAAGAAGGCATTATCAAAGGTATGTATCTGTTTAATCAAGTGGGTGGCAGTGGCCAATTAAGAGTTCAGCTTTTAGGCTCGGGTACGATATTTAATGAAGTGATTAAAGCATCGGCGATGTTGCAGGAAGAATGGGGTGTGGACAGTGATTTATGGAGCTGTACTAGTTTCACAGAGTTGGCTCGTGAAGGTCAAGCGTGTGAGCGAGAAAACCGCTTGCACCCAACGAAAGAGAAACAAGTGCCTTACGTTGCTCAATGCCTTAATAGCCGGCCTGGGCCAGTCGTTGTTTCAACGGATTATGTGCGCTTATTAGCGGATCAGATACGCCCCTTTGTGCGTAAGCATTGTACGGTGTTGGGCACTGATGGCTTCGGACGTTCTGATACGCGTGAGAATTTAAGACGATTTTTTGAAGTAGACCGTTTTTATGTCACTGTAGCAGCTCTTAACGCCTTGGCGGATGTGGGGCAAATTGAGGCATCAGTTGTAGAGCAGGCTATTCAAAAATATGATTTGGATGTGTCAGCACCAGCACCATGGCTGGTTTAAAACTGAATAAAGTAGAAGAGGGATTATCTTCTGCTTCAATACAACTTATGCCCTTTTATGTAACAGGGGTGATAGGAGAAATTAATGAGTGAATTAATAGATGTTGCCGTTCCAGATATTGGCGATTTCGATGCTGTTGAAGTTATTGAGGTTCTGGTCTCAGTTGGAGATTTGGTTGAGGTTGAGCAAGCACTGTTGACGCTAGAGAGCGATAAGGCGAGCATGGAAATACCTTCATCTTCAGCGGGTGTTGTTGAAGAAATATTAGTGAATATTGGGGACTCTGTGTCCGAAGGAAGTGTTGTAGTGCGCTTGAAGGCTGATGCTAGTAAACCAGCTAACACTTCAGCTTTAGAACCAGAGGCGGTATCAGCAGGGGCAGACGCTGTGATTGACATTCATGTGCCAGATATTGGCGACTTCGACTCTGTAGAAGTTATAGAAGTAAATGTTGTTGTTGGAGATACAGTAGAAGAAGAGCAATCACTGATTACGCTTGAGTCAGATAAAGCCAGTATGGAAATCCCTTCTACGACGGCGGGTATTGTGAAAGAACTAAGGGTGGCGGTGGGAGATGATGTAAAGCAGGGTGATTTAATTGTTATCGTTAGTGGAAAAGCAAGTGCCCCAGCTGTGCCTGTAAAGCAGATTGCTGAAGGTGCAGAAAGGCCTAAAAAAGCCACCACTCCCGATCCCGAGCCGAATAAAACTGTAAAAACTAATTCGCCAGCTGCAAGTGTTTATGTATCAAAACCAAGTGGGCAAATACATGCGAGCCCAGCGGTAAGAAAATTTGCAAGAGAGCTGGGTGTAGACTTGTCAGGGGTAAAAACAGCATCAGGTCCTAAAGGCCGACTGCTTAAAGACGATATAGTTGGTCACGTTAAAAACATACTGACAGGGGTGCAAACACCTGCTTCTTCAGGTGGATCAGGTATTCCACCTATTCCAACGATTGATTTTTCAAAATTTGGCGACATTGAAGAAAAACCGTTGAGTAAAATCAAGCGTTTAACTGGTACAAATCTCACTAGGGCTTGGTTGAACGTGCCAATGGTGACGCATCATGAGTTGGCGGATATTACTGACATGGAAGCTTTCAGAAAATCACTAAAGGCAGATGCTGAAAAACGTGGCGTTAAGGTGACATTCTTAGCGTTTATTATGAAAGCGTTGGTAGCCGCGCTTAAAGAGTTCCCCGAATTTAACGCATCACTCTCAGGGGATGGAAAAAGTTTAATTTATAAGAAGTATTACAATTTAGGCATTGCTGTTGCGACGCCAAACGGTTTAGTTGTTCCAGTGTTTAAAGACGTTGATAAAACCAATATTTTTGACTTGGCAGAACAAATGAGTGAGGTCAGTAAAAAAGCGCGAGATGGCAAGTTATCTCCTAAGGAAATGCAGGGTGCCTGCATGACTATCTCTAGTCTAGGTGGTATTGGTGGAACGGCGTTTACGCCTATCGTCAATGCGCCAGAAGTTGCTATTCTTGGTGCTACCCGTGCCGAAATACAACCTGTTTGGGATGGTAAAGAGTTTTTGCCTAGGTTAATGTTGCCGCTAGATATGACATACGATCACCGTGTTATAGACGGGGCAGCAGCTGCGGCATTTATGGTCGCTTTGTCTGGGTATCTTAATGATATTCGTCGTGTGTTGTTATAAGGTGCCGAGATGACTGATTTAATAGAAATTAAAGTCCCTGATATAGGTGAATTTGAAGATGGCGTAGATGTTATCGAAATACACGTGGCTATTGGCGATACGGTAGCGTTGGAAGACAGTATTGTCACATTAGAAAGCGATAAAGCATCAATGGAAATACCCAGTAGTGCTGCAGGTGTTGTGCAAGAAATAAATGTGTCTGTTGGTGATAAGGTACTAGAAGGTAGCTTGCTTCTAAAGCTATCCGTGAACAGTGTGGTAGATGATGGCATACCTGTTGCAATGCCCATCGCGACACCAGAAGTGGTTGCTGCAACAGGTACATCAAAATCAGCAGAAGGTGCCGACATACAAACGGAAGTTGTTGTATTGGGTGCGGGGCCGGGTGGTTATACGGCCGCATTTAGAGCGGCCGACTTAGGGAAAAAAGTGGTACTCATTGAGCGTTACTCTTCTTTGGGTGGTGTTTGTTTGAATGTGGGGTGTATTCCTTCAAAAGCTTTGTTGCATCAGGCACAGGTAATTCATGAAGCTGAAGAAATGGCGGCACATGGTGTTAAGTTTGCTAAGCCTGAATTGGATATAGATGGGATTCGAGGCAATAAAGAACAAATTATTCAACGTTTAACTGGCGGTTTGGCTGGATTAGCCAAGCAACGAAACGTGACAGTGGTAAATGGGTATGCAGAGTTTTCCTCTAGTCATTCTATTGTTGTAGCGAATGATGGTAATAAACAGACAATATCTTTTGATCATGCAATTATCGCGGCAGGTTCACAGCCCGTAAAAATCCCTGGGTTTCCATATGAGGATGATCGGTTAATGGATTCAACAGGTGCACTTGCTTTAGCAGATGTGCCTGAAAAAATGTTGGTCGTGGGTGGCGGGATTATTGGCTTAGAAATGGCTACGGTCTACCATGCGCTAGGGTCTAAAATATCAGTTGTTGAACTGATGGACCAGTTGGTGGCAGGTTGTGATAAAGACTTGGTCAAGCCATTACATAAGCGGCTATCTAAACAATTAGAAAATATTTACCTAAAGGCCAAGGTGCTAGCGATAGAGTCCGTAGATAACGGCTTAAAAGTTAGCTTCGAAGGTGAAGGTGTGCCCGATTCTGACGTGTTTGATAGAGTGCTGTTATCAGTTGGTCGTAAACCGAATGGCGCCTTAATTGGTGCGGATAATGCAGGCGTAAAAGTAGATGAGCGCGGCTTTATTCCGGTTGATAATCAAATGCGTACCAATGTGTCGCACATCTATGCGATAGGTGACATTGTTGGTAACCCCATGTTGGCGCATAAAGCGGTTCACGAAGCAAAAGTTGCCGCCGAAGTGATTGCAGGTGAAAAGGTGGCGTTTGACCCACTAACTATTCCATCCGTTGCCTATACTGATCCTGAGATTTCTTGGATGGGCCTAACTGAAACAACGGCAAAGGCGGATGGCATTAAATATGAGAAGTCTGTTTTTCCATGGGCAGCTAGTGGTCGTGCATTAAGTATCGGGCGTGACGAAGGGCTGACTAAAATTCTTTGGGACCCAGAAACTAAGCGTATATTAGGGGCAGGTATCGTTGGAACAAATGCTGGCGAGTTGATTGCGGAAGCAGTGTTGGCGTTGGAAATGGGCGCAGATGTTGATGATATGTGTTTAACCATTCACCCTCACCCTACGTTATCTGAAACGCTATGCTTCGCCGCTGAAATGCATGCGGGCAGTATTACGGACCTATATATTAAGAAAAAATAATATATTTTTAAGAGCATTAGTTTTAACAAGGAGATGTTATGCGTAAAGTAATAGTGTTTGTTTTGGTGATGTTGTCATTTTCGTTGCATGCGTTAGAGGTTGAAGGTGTTAAGTTGCCGGACACGATGCAGTTAGGTGAAAGTAAATTGGTGCTTAATGGTGCAGGGACGAGAAGTAAGTTCTTTATCGACCTGTATGTAGGGTCGTTATATCTACAGAAAAAAAATAATGTGTCGAATGATGTAATAAACGCCGAAGAAAAGATGGTGATTAGGTTGGATATTACTTCTTCAATGATTAGTTCAGAAAAAATGACTAAGGCCACGCTTGAAGGGTTTGAAAATGCGACTAACGACAATATATCGCCTATCAAAACAGAAATAGACCAATTTATGTCAGCCTTTAGCGAAGAAATTAAAGAGGGAGACACGTTTGAATTTGCCTATGTGCCGACAGAAGGTGTTGTAGTGACAAAGAACGGCACGATTAAGGAAACTATTTCATCCAAACCTTTTAAACGAGCATTGTTTGGTATATGGCTGTCGGATGATCCTGCTCAAGATTCATTGAAGGAAGACATGCTGGGTAGGTAAATGAAGTTAAGTTATACCCAAGCAGGAGAAAGTGGGCCACCTTTAGTCATAATGCACGGCCTATTCGGCAGCGCAAGAAATTGGCAAGGCATTGCCAAGCAGTTAGCAAACCATTACACAGTCTATGCGTTAGACTTGCGTAACCATGGTTTATCTCCTCATGCAGCTACGATGGGTTATCAAGAAATGGCTGGCGATGTGGTCAAGTTTTTAGATAATCAACAAATAACGGACTCAGTAATTCTTGGGCACAGTATGGGTGGCAAAGTGGCAATGGAATTAGCTTTGAGCCAACCGGACCGTGTGAATAAGCTTGTGGTTGTGGATATCGCTCCCGTTACATATAAGCATGACTTTAACGATATTTTAGACGGCTTGTTTAGTATTCCGTTGGATAATGTCACCTCAAGGAAAGACGCAGACCAATACCTAGCAAGAACAATTAAAACATTAAGTCTTCGTCAATTTTTACTACAAAACTTAGTGAAAATGCCTGATAACGGTTATCAATGGCGGGTTAATTTAAATAGCATTCAAAAAAACATGAATCACATTATGGGGTTTCTTGAGGCCAAGTCGAGCAACTCATTTAGTAAGAAAGCATTATTTATTCGTGGTGGGGCTTCTAGCTACTTATCACCTTCTCACCAAGTTAGAGCGTTAGACTTATTTCCTAATGGCAAGGTTGAAACGGTGAATAAAGCAGGGCATTGGCCGCATGTGGAATCACCTCATGTGTTTTTGGGTCTTTTAACGCCATTTTTAGCTGAAATAGCGTAAATCGACTATAAAGTTTTACCGCTATTTGCCGATACATTGGCTATGAAGATAATAATAACCATCGCTAGCGCACTATTAAGTGTTCTTTTTTGCTTAAATGCCAACGCTCACTCATATCAAGCGCCAGTAACCAACTCACAATGGCAATTTACAGGTAGCCGAGTTGCGTGCCATTTATCGCACTCAGTTCCTAAATATGGTGTTGGGGTTTTTAATCAACGTTCTGGTGAGCCATTAGAATTTAAGCTTCGAGCTGAAGCCTATGTACCATCTGTTCAAACAGCGGTATTAACGTCTGTGCCACCTAGGTGGATGCATGATGCGCCTACGTATAAGTTGGCGTCATTAAAAGCGTCTGCTAAAACGTTGACGGTAAAAAGTGATGCATCTGAAAGGATGTTGCAAGAATTATCTAGTGGCATGTTTCCTCAGTTCAAATATAAAGCCAACCATACGAAGGTGGTTGTTGGTATTTCATCCATAAATTTTCTTGATGCGATGAGTCAGTTTGAAGCCTGCCGACAAAATTTATTGCCATACAGTCGCGGTGAGGTCCATCAACAGTTGGCTTTGTTCACCCAAAATAGCGCATTGGTGACACACAAGAATCGGAAGCTATTGAACAAAGCAAGTACTTATATTAAAGAAGCTGGCGACAAAGAACGTATTTATTTAGTGAGTGGTACCGAAGCGTTTTCAGTAAAAGATGGCCGCCGAATCTATGATAAGCGTATTCAAAGTATTCGCGAACAGTTGCAACAGTCCGGGTTGTCTGAAGATAGAGTGATTGCATTAGCTGACCCAGAGGCACTGGATACACCTGAAGGAAGCATACGTTTAAAAGTTGCAGGGCCAGAACCATTTAAGCAAATATTCTTCAACTCGGGTTCCATTAAGTTAAGCGAAAAAGATAAGTCTAAATTAGACTACATGTTAGAGTATTTACGATTACAAAACCCGAAAGGGAAGCTTGTATTAAAAGGCCATACGGATAGTAAAGGTAGTCGTTTTGCCAATAGTAAAGTGGCTAAAAAGCGTGTTAATGTGGTTAAAAAATACCTGGAATCTAAAGGCGTAAAAACGAAAAAGATACTGACCAAATCATATGGTGAGAGTAAGCCGACAACAACGAATAGGTATCCAGGTGGTCGACAATTAAATAGGCGCGTTGAAATTTCAATTATAGGATAGCGCCTACAACACCTTTCACCAATCAGGTATAATTTACGATTATTAAAATTTAAGTCGTGAGTTATTCAACATGTCAAAACAAGCCGTAAATAAAGTTGTCCTTGCCTACTCGGGCGGTCTGGACACATCCGTTATTCTTAAATGGTTAGAAGATGTTTACGATTGCGAAGTCGTTACGTTTACTGCCGATTTAGGTCAAGGTGAGGAAGTGGAACCTGCTCGCGCAAAGGCCGCCGCTTATGGCATTAAAGAAATTTATATTGATGACTTAAAAGAAGAGTTTGTTCGCGACTTTGTATTCCCAATGTTTCGTGCCAATACGATTTATGAAGGCGAATATTTGTTGGGCACCTCTATTGCTCGCCCACTTATTTCAAAACGATTAATTGAAATTGCGAATGAAACGGGTGCTGATGCTATTTCGCATGGTGCTACGGGAAAAGGTAATGACCAGGTTCGTTTTGAGCTAGGTGCTTACGCGCTAAAGCCAGATGTGAAAATTATTGCTCCATGGCGTGAATGGGATTTGAATTCGCGTGATTCATTACTGGCCTATGCTGAAAAAGCGGGTATTGCGGTTGAAATGAAACGCGGTAAAAAATCACCGTATTCAATGGATGCCAATTTATTACATATTTCTTATGAAGGCGATATTTTGGAAGACCCTTGGGTTGAGCCAGAAGAGGATATGTGGCGTTGGTCAGTGTCACCAGAGGCAGCACCAAGCGAGCCAACGTATATTGAATTGGACTATAAAGCGGGCGATATCGTTGCGATTGATGGTCAAGCTATGTCACCTGCTAATGTGTTAGCAGAATTAAATAAAGTGGGTGGTGCTAACGGCATTGGCCGTGCGGATATCGTTGAAAACCGTTATGTGGGTATGAAAGCACGTGGCTGTTATGAAACGCCGGGTGGGACTATTATGTTAAAAGCACATAGAGCCATAGAGTCTATTACGCTTGATCGTGAAGTCACGCATTTAAAAGATGAACTAATGCCTCGTTACGCGAGCTTAATTTATAACGGTTACTGGTGGAGTCCAGAACGTGAAATGTTGCAAACAATGATTGATGCATCTCAAGTGACGGTGAATGGTCGTATTCGTTTAAAACTCTACAAAGGTAATGTGATTGTTGTAGGTCGTGAATCGGCCACCGATAGCTTATTCGACGAAAATATTGCGACGTTTGAAGACGATGGCGGCGCGTATGATCAAAAAGATGCAGAAGGATTCATTAAATTAAATGCGCTGCGTATGCGAATTGCGGCAAGAAAACGTAGCTAGCAAAAAAACGCCCTCCAAGTTGCAGAGGGCGAAAAGGACTCTTATGTTCGAATGAGGTCGAGAGCGCAGTAAATAAGCAAGGATAATAGGGTATCCGTCATTACTGTTAAGAGTTGCAAATAGAATACTGCGTTTTTTGGCGGTTGGAAATGTGGCAAATTGTCGCACCTTGAAAAGCCTTAGGGAATCACCGATTATGCATTCTCAAAACAAGTTATCGAATATTCCAACTCATGTCTTTATGGGTTTTTTGGGTTCGGGTAAAACGAGCGCGATTCTAAATCTATTTGAACAAAAGCCGAAAGGTGAGCGTTGGGCGGTGCTTGTTAATGAGTATGGCAAACTTGGTATTGATGGAGCGCATTACCAATCGGAAGGCGTTACGGTAAAAGAAATCCCGGGTGGTTGCATGTGCTGTGCGGCGGGTGTGCCCATGCGGGTCGCCATAAATCAACTACTTCGAGCATCTCGCCCCGATAGATTGTTTATAGAAACAAGCGGCTTAGGCCATCCTGATGGTGTGTTAAAAACCCTCACAGACGAACACTTCAAGACAGTACTATCATTAAAAGCGAACATATGTCTCGTTGATCCAGAAAAGCTCCTAAACCCTTTAATGTACACGAGCGGTTTGTTTGAACAACAAATTGCGCTAGCTGATGTATTGGTGGCTAACAAAGTTGACATAGCATCGGATGAAGCTATATCGAAATTCGATGCGTTAGCGGATACATTTGTATTGGCTAAATTTGCTATCGTTAAAACATCCTTTGGGGCAATGAACACTGACTGGTTAACGTGGGATAGTGCTGAGGGGCGAGAAAAAGATGTTGTTAGTTTAAATGTTGAAAATGAACGTCAACAACACAATATAATGGTTGTTAGTAAAAAATTTGATGGGAAGGTGGTTTTTTCTCTACAACAGCTCAAGCGTTTATTTGTTGAGCTAAAGCCCATTCGAATAAAAGCCATTTGCTATACAGATGATGGTTGGGTGTTGCTCAGTGGTGAAGGGAAACGGTTGTCTGTTAGCCATGTTACTGTTCAAGAAGAAAGTCGATTTGATGTCATTGTGTCCTCAAAACAGTCGCAGGCAGAGCTTATTGAGGCGCTTGAAAAGGTCAGCAGATGAGCTGCTCCAAAACAAGGGGTGCGACAATATGTCGCACCTCACAGGATATTTAACGCTGTAAAATCCTTTTGTTGTAAAAATACAAAAGAGATGGTTTTATGAAACAGTTTAAATTAAGTTTATTATCAACGGCTATTGTTGCAATGTCTGCACAAGCAGCTGATTACAGTAATCAGACGATTATTGTAGAAGGTACCAGCATGCGCCCAGGCGCGTTTGGTGTTGCGCCAGATTCGTCTGCGTTAAAAGACACAGCAGCATTATTAAAGAGAGTACCCGGTGCAAACATTAACCGTAATGGCCCGTTAACAGGCATTGCTTCATACCGTGGCCAATATGGCGCGCGCGTTAATACGGTGGTAGACGGTATGTCATGGAAAGAAGTAGGGCCAAACAGTATGGATCCCCCACTAAGTCATGTTCCTGCATCATTGACTGAAACACTCACCGTTTACCGCGGTATTGCGCCGGTTAGTAGTGGTATTGAAACAACCGGTGGCACCATAGTTGCTGAGTCTCGCAAAAGTAAGTTTGGGCAAGGCGCTGATTTTGAGTCCCATGGTGTGGGCACAATAGGTTATAGCTCAGTAGATGATGGCCTCACAGCCAGCGTATTTACAGAATATTCTAATGAAAACCATCGGCTGCATTTAAGTCGAAGCCTTGAAAAAGGCAGTGACTATGAATTTGATGGCAGTGATACGGTTGACCCAAGCCAATATGACCGTGATGCATATACAGTGGGTTATGGCTTCCGCCAAGGCGTGCATGATGTTGGCTTTAATTACAGCAATAATGATACAGGCCATACAGGCACACCATCATTACCGATGGATATTATGTCAGTAAGAGGCGGTATATTGTCTGCCGATTACAGCGTACAACTTGGCGCAGGCCGTTCATTAGAAACGTCATATTACTACCAAGATATGCGTCACTGGATGAATAATTTCCAATTGAGACCTAATGGTGCTCTTGCTAGCCAGTTTAGACAAGCGCAAACCGAAGTGGATGGTGGTGGTTTATCGGCTGTTTATAAAATGCAAGCGTCGGGCGGAGAATTAAGTATTGGCCTAGAAGGGGATGAGTCGAATCACGAAACATACATTTCTGATCCGACGTCACCTTTCTTTGTGGATAATTTTAACGGTGTTGAGCGTGACAGGTATTCTGTCTTTACAGAGTGGGATGGAGCGATTGGCGAGGGTTTAAATCTAGAAGCTGGTCTGCGCTATACACGTATTGATATGGATGCTGGTGATGTTGATATTATTGGCGGTGCACCGTTACCAGCGCGTAATTTGCGTGATGCGTTTAACGCCAGTGACCGTTCAGAGTCGGATGATAATTGGGATGTAAGCTTAGTTGCTACGCAACAAATGTCGAATGAATTATCAGTAGAAGTTGGCTTCGCTCGTAAAACACGTTCAGCATCTTACCAAGAGCGTTACCTTTGGTTGCCGTTGGAAGCGACCAGTGGTTTAGCAGATGGGCGTTTGTATATTGGTGATATTAATTTAGACCCAGAGGTCGCTTACCAGTTTGAACTGGGTGCAGAATTTGCTTCAGGCAATTTATACTTTGCGCCACGTGCTTTCTATCATCGCATAAATGACTATATTCAAGGTGAAGCGAGCACAAATGGTTTTGCTAATATGGTTTCAATGGCAAATTCAGGCCAAGGTGCGTTGCAGTTCGCTAACGTAGATGCAGAGTTATATGGCATGGATGTTGAGTGGGGTTATGAGCTAGGTTCGAACTTACGTTTAGATGGCACAGTAAGCTACGTTCGTGGCAAACGACGTGATGGTGGTGATAATTTGTATCGAATTGCTCCACTAAACACACGGGCTCAGCTAACGTTTGAACAAGATAACTGGTCTGTGGCGACTGAAGTGGAAGCATACTCAGCTCAAAATGATGTTGCAGCTTACAATGCCGAGCAAAAAACTGGCGGATATGGCTTGTTGCATGTAAGAGCTGAACTGCAGCCTGCGCTAGGCTTTAATGTTGGCTTAGGTGTAGAAAATATTTTAGATAAAAACTACGCGGACCACACATCAGCAATTAATAGGGCGGCAGGTTCGGATGTAGCGGTGGGTGATAAAGTGCCAGGCCAAGGAAGAAACGTGTACTTAACAGCGAGTTATGAATGGTAGTAGTTTAATATTGTATCAATAAACAACGCGGACTTGTTCCGCGTTTTTTATTGAAAGTAGAATCTTTTTACAGCGCATGTTAACATTAGATAATAATAATAAAGAGTAACAAAGCGATGCGATTTTTATCTAAGATTCAATACTTCATTACTCTGCTATTAATTGGTTTTACTACGGTCAGTTTCGCGGGTGGTGGGTACTTCTCAATTGGTTATGGTCCCACAGCAAAACAAACAGCCGGGGCAGTAACGGCTGTAGCTGGTGATGCATATGCTGGCGCTTCAAATCCTGCAAAGTTGACTGCTTCAGGCAATAAATTTGAAATAGGGACTGAGATATTCAACCCATACCGAGAAGTTAAGCGTACGGGAGCAACGGGCCCAGCGGCAATTTATAATTTTAAATCGAAGAGTAGAAATTCCCTCTTCTTTATCCCAGAGATGGCCTATTCTCACCAAGTAAACGATAAGCTTGCCGTAGGTGTTACTGCGTATGCGAATGGTGGATTGAATAGTGAATATAATGACACGACTGGCATACCCGGAACTAGTGCTAGCCCTGCAGCGTGTGGAGTACGACCAGGTAACTTCTTTGGAGGTTGTGGTGAAGCGGGGTTTGATTTAGCACAATTAATCATAGCGCCTACTGTTGCATGGGAAGTTGCGCCGGGGCATAGCATTGGCGTTGCACCATTAATTGCTATTCAGCGCTATAAGGCATTTGGCTTGCAGGCTTTTCAAGGGGTTTCGCGTTACCCAAATAATCAAAGCAATAAAGGCTATGACCACGCATTAGGTGCAGGTGTGCGGATAGGCTGGTTTGGTGAAATCACACCATGGCTTAGCTTAGGTGCGGCCTATGCGACGAAAGTTTACATGCAAGATTTCGACAAATATAAAGGTTTGTTTACTGATGGTAGTTTTGATATACCGGCAAACTATAGTATTGGAGCTGCCATTAAACCGAACGATGACTGGTTAATAGCAGTTGATGTTCAACGTATTATGTTTAAAGACGTTGGGGCGGTCGGTAATAGCCTGCTTAATTCATTGGTTAATCCGGTATCAAACCCACTCGGAGATTCATCAGGCAGTGGTTTTGGTTGGAGTAGAGATCAAACCAATTATCGATTGGGTGTTACGCATTTTGCAACGCCTCGCTTAACACTGAGAGGCGGTTATGCTTACGGTGAGCGAGCCTATGGCAATGGACTAAAATCGACTACTTTTAGTTTGTTAACACCGAATCCAATTCACCAAGCAACGTTAGGCTTGAGTTGGAAAACAACGACAGGTGATGAAATGCATTTTGCATTGATACATTACTTCGAAGAAACATTGACAGGCCCGTCAGCACTTTTTCCTGGTGCTAGAGAGTCAGTTACACCACATGTCAATGCGGTTAGCGTGACCTATAGTTGGGCTTTGTCAGAATAATTTAGAAAAAGCCTGGCATGCTTGTCGCGTGTCAGGCTTTGCAAACACACCTTCTACGACAGCAACAAAATTAGCACCTGCTTCAATAATAGGTGAGGCATTGCTACGCATTATTCCACCTATCGCAACGATAGGCAGGTTGATGTTTTTCTTAGCATTATTAAGAGTGTCTATATTTGCTAATGGTGTGCCGGGTTTGGTGCCGGAGTTGAAAAACCGACCAAAGGCGACATAGTCGGCCCCTTGTTCTTGCGCGGTGATCGCAAGCGACACGTTGTGATGACAAGTGACACCGACAATAGCGTGTTCCCCTAATAATTCACGTGCATTTTGTACAGAGCCATCAGACTGACCTAAATGCACGCCTTCTGCTTTACACGCTAACGCCAATGTTGAGTCGTCGTTAATAATTAATGGGACGCCGTAGCCTAAGCATAATGTATGTAATGTATTAGCACGTTCCAATCTTTCTTCAGCAGAATTGGTTTTATCACGGTATTGCAGTAAAGCAATGCCGCCTATTAAAGCTTGTTCAACTTTAGAATATAGCGCACTCGAATCTAAGCTATCAGGCGTAATAGCGTATAAGCCGTTATTAGGCAGCTTGTCCTTCATGTTGTGCGCTTAGGGAATAACTGCCCTTTACCGATTTGCACGGCGTTTTTTAACGCGTTATCGGTGTAATGTTGTGCGACTTGAACGGCTTCAATAATAGGCTTGCCTAACGCAAATTGTGCGGCAATTGCTGTAGCCAATGTGCAGCCAGAACCATGAAATTCACCAACTAGTCTTTCCCAAGAGTTTTGCTCTATTGTTTGCCCATTATGAAATAACGTATTGATAATAGAGTTGCCATGTTCATGCCCGCCGGTAATTAGAGCGTAATCAACGCCCGTATCTAATAAACGCTGGCCTAAAAGCTCGACACTAACATCAGATGAAAGCCCGGTTAGTTGACGTGCTTCTAATGTATTTGGCGTGAGTACGGTAACAAATGGTAGAAGACGTTTTTTGATCGATTCGATTAACTGATTGCTCGCTAACGATGTGCCGTCACCGCTCGCTAACACAGGATCAAATATGACGGGAATGTTAGGGTGTTGTTGAATAATGTCGGCTATTGCTTCTACACATTCAACGGAGCCGGTTAAGCCAATTTTAATAACATCAATCGCTATGTCATCAAACAAAACGGTTGCTTGTTCAATTATGCCATTCGGATTTAAAGGAATAAGCTTATGGACAGTTGATGAATCTTGAACAGTCAGGCAAGTGAGTACAGAGCATGGGTGGCAATTAAAGTGAGTTAATACCTCAATGTCTGATTGCACGCCAGCACCACCACTTGGGTCGTGGCAGGAGAAACATAAAACGGTGGGCATATGAGGTGTTGTCATTAAAAATTTTAAATGTAGAGGTGGTCCTACTTTGTTGGACAGATTTGCGGCAATGCTAAGTTCCCTTTGTTTGGGTTATGCCGCTTGTTTTAGATATTGAGGGGGTACCCCCTCAATATCTAAAACGGGATTATAAACTTCGCTTGGTGTAAGTCCATTAAAAGTTGAATGTGGTCTAGTATGATTGTAAAAATATAGCCATGCACCTATCTCTTTCCTAGCCTGAGAGCCATTTTCGATGGCATTCAAGTAAACACATTCATATTTCAAAGACCGCCACAGGCGCTCGATAAATACGTTATCCATCCATCTCCCCTTACCATCCATTGAAATTTTGATATCATTTGCTTTGAGTACATTGGTGAATTCACTGCTCGTGAACTGGCTGCCTTGGTCGGTGTTGAAGATATCTGGCGTGCCATGCGTACGCAAAACTTCTTCCAGAGCCTCAACGCAAAATCCAGCCTCCATAGTATTGGAAAGTCGCCATGACAGCACCTTTCGACTATACCAGTCCATCACAGCTATCAAGTACAAAAAACCGCCTTTGATAGGAATATAGGTAATGTCAGTGCACCAAACCTGGTTCGAGCGATTAATTTTTAGCCCTCGCAAAGCATAAGGATAAATCTTGTGATCTGGGTGCGGGTCACTGGTTTTAGGGACTTGGTAGATCGCTTGAATACCCATTTTTCTCATCAGTCGCCGCACGCGGTGACGGCTTACACAGTAGCCTTCGCGACGCAAATGCCGTGCCATCTGGCGGCTTCCATAAAAGGGGGTTTTCATGAATTGCTCATCGATCAAGCGCATGAGCTTTAGGTTCAAAAGGCTCTCACCCTTAGGCGTGTAATAGAGCCCGGAGCGTGAGATACATAGCAATTTGCATTGATTCTTTATGGTTAGCTTATCGTTAGAATGTTCAATCATTTCTTGGCGCCTCCTAACCCCAATCGGGCGGAGGCATCTGCTAAAAAATCCCGTTCCACCGTGAGCTGCCCGATCTTTGCGTGCAGCTCTTTGACCTCCGATTGGTGATCTTTTTGGTTCTTGGCGGGACGATCTGAAAACCCGATCTCCATCGCAGACATCGCTTCGCGCTTCCAACGCTGAAGCATTTTGCCATGAACACCATATTTTACTGCCAATTCTGATAACGGCGCATCCTCCCGCAGCATCGCAAGCACTGCCTCCGACTTGAATTTAGGGGGATGGTTTTTTCGTGTTCCAGTCATATTTTTGACCCTCCTATGGTCATAATGTGGAACTTAGCACCCTATCCGAATTTTTGGTACCACCTCTTGTGGTGGTGATTTAGTGTAATAAATAACGCTCAAGAAGTGTCTGTTATGGCACGAAAAGCGTAAAATGCGCGTTTATTCTATCTAATAAAGTACGGTCTGATGGCACAAACAGCAAAACACACCCAGCTTTTAAGCGCATTAAAAGAGCGCATCTTGATCTTAGATGGCGCAATGGGGACGATGATTCAGTCGTATAACTTCACGGAAAGCGATTACCGTGGTGAACGCTTTGCTGATTGGCCAAGCGATATTAAGGGCAATAACGATCTGTTGTCACTCACTCAGCCTGATACCATTCGAGCCATTCATCTTGCTTACTTGGAAGCAGGTGCGGATATTGTTGAAACTAATACGTTTAATTCAACTCGCGTCGCGATGGCCGATTACGACATGGAAGATTTGTCGTATGAAATTAATGAAAAGTCAGCGCGCATTGCACGAAAAGCAGCGGACAATATTGAAGCTAAATATCCTGGCCGTGAATGTTATGTGGCGGGCGTGTTGGGCCCTACAAATCGCACCGCGAGTATTTCACCGGATGTAAACGATCCAGCGTTTAGAAATATCAGCTTCGATGAGTTGGCCGTAGCTTACACAGAATCTATCGATGCCTTATTGAAAGGCGGCGCAGACATTTTATTGGTCGAAACAATTTTCGATACCTTGAATGCAAAAGCGGCTTTGTACGCGATTGAAAAGTATTTTGAAGACAATGATGTAACCTATCCGGTGATGATTTCCGGCACGATTACCGATGCCTCAGGTCGTACATTATCAGGCCAAGTAACAGAAGCATTCTGGAATTCTGTTCGTCATATCAATCCGATTAGCATCGGCTTTAACTGCGCATTGGGTGCGGAAGAATTACGCCAGTATATTCAAGAGTTATCACGCGTTGCGGATACTTACATAACCGCTCACCCCAATGCTGGCTTGCCAAATGAATTTGGTGGTTACGATGAAACGCCAGAAGACATGGCTGGGCATATTCGGGAGTGGGCGCAAAGTGGATTTTTAAATGTTATTGGTGGTTGCTGTGGCACATCGCCAGAATTTATTGCGGCGATGAAAGACGCTGTGAGCGACTGTGCGCCAAGACAAATTCCTAAATTAGACGTGGAATGTCGTTTATCGGGTTTAGAGCCGATGAATATCACCAAAGATTCATTATTTATTAACGTGGGTGAAAGAACCAATGTGACAGGTTCCGCACGCTTCAAACGCTTAATCAAAGAACAAGATTACGAAACGGCTCTAGACGTAGCGCGTCAACAAGTTGAAAACGGTGCACAGATTATTGATATCAACATGGATGAAGGCATGTTGGAGTCAAAAGCGGCGATGGTGCGATTCCTCAGTTTGATTGCCGCTGAGCCGGATATTTCAGTTGTTCCTGTGATGATAGATTCATCCAAATGGGACATTCTCGAAGCAGGCCTAAAGTGTGTGCAAGGCAAAGCGATTGTTAACTCAATCAGCCTGAAAGAAGGTGAAGAAAACTTTATTCACCAAGCAAAAACGATTATGCGTTACGGTGCGGCGGCGATTGTGATGGCCTTTGATGAAAAGGGTCAAGCCGATACGTATGAGCGCAAAGTGGATATTTGCACGCGTGCCTACAAGGTGTTAACCGAAAAAGCTGGCTTTCCACCGCAAGATATTATTTTTGATCCGAATATATTTGCCGTAGCAACGGGGATTGAAGAGCACAATAATTACGCCGTTGATTTTATAGAAGCCACCAGAACTATAAAACAAACCTTACCACACGCGATGGTATCAGGCGGCGTGTCTAATGTGTCATTCTCATTCCGTGGTAATAATGTGGTGCGCGAAGCGATTCACGCGGTGTTTTTATATCACGCTATTCAAGCTGGAATGGACATGGGTATTGTCAACGCAGGGCAACTGGCGGTGTACGACGATATTCCTGAACAACTACGCGAAGCAGTTGAAGATGTCATTTTAAACCGCACGCCAACAACGGGTGACAGTGCGACAGAAAACTTATTAGACGTGGCGGCGAAGTACTTAGATATCGATTCGGAAGAAGCGGTTAAAGAAGCGGCTGAATGGCGTTCATGGCCCGTTAAAAAACGTTTAGAACATGCGTTAGTTAAAGGTATAGCCGAATTTATTGAAGAAGACACCGAACTGGTTCGCCAAGAAGTTGATAGGCCTCTGCATGTGATTGAAGGCCCATTAATGGACGGCATGAACGTGGTGGGCGACTTGTTCGGGGCGGGCAAAATGTTTTTGCCTCAGGTGGTGAAGTCCGCGCGTGTCATGAAAAAAGCAGTGGCGTATTTAATGCCGTTTATGGAAGAAGAAAAAGGCGATGTGATAGCCAGCAATGGCAAAATTCTAATGGCGACGGTAAAAGGTGATGTGCATGACATTGGCAAAAATATCGTGGCAGTGGTGCTGCAATGTAACGGTTTTGAAGTAGTTGATTTGGGCGTGATGGTAGCGGCCGATACCATTCTAAAACAAGCGCGTGAACATAATGTTGATGCAATTGGTTTAAGTGGCTTAATAACGCCATCGTTGGACGAAATGGTACACATGGCGAAAGAGATGGAGCGCCAAGGCTTTAATGTACCGTTAATGATTGGCGGGGCAACGACATCACGCGCGCACACGGCGGTTAAAATTGAGCCGAATTATCACGGCGCGAGCGTATACGTGACGGATGCGTCAAGATCGGTGGGCGTGTTAACGAATTTGATGGATCAAAATGCGGCTAATGATTACCAGCAAAAAATTCGCGAAGAATACGCGGAAGTACGTGAGCGACACAAAGGGCGCCAGTCAACCAAGCGCCAATTAAACATTGAGGATGCGCGCAACAACGCAACGGAAGTTGATTGGCCTAGCTTTACGCCCGTTAAGCCGAGTTTCTTAGGCAATAAAGTGCTGAATGATTTCCCGTTAGAAGAAATTGCGACGTTTATAGATTGGTCACCTTTTTTCCAAACATGGGAGTTGGTGGGCAGTTACCCCAAAATTTTAGATGATGAAATAGTGGGTGAACACGCGCGTGACTTGTTTAAAGATGCGCAAGCGATGTTAAAGCAAATCATTGATGAAAAATGGTTAACAGCGCGTGCAGTATTCGGTTTTTACCCAGCCAATAGCCGTGTGGACGATGTGGTGCTTTACGAACACGAATCACGCGAGTCAGAACGCGCCGTATTACATCACTTGCGTCAGCAAAACATCAAGCCACCGGGGCGTAAAAACTATTGCTTATCGGACGCCGTTGCGCCAGAAAACTCAGGTATTAATGATTACGTTGGCGCGTTTGCAGTAACCGCGGGTATAGGCATTGAAGAGCATGTGAAACGCTTTGAAGCAGAGCACGATGATTACCAATCCATCATGATTAAAGCGTTAGCTGACCGATTAGCCGAAGCGTTTGCAGAATGTTTGCACCAACAAGTGCGTAAAGAACATTGGGGTTATGCTAAAGATGAATCGTTAGGCAATGATGAGCTAATTAAAGAAGGCTACAAAGGCATACGCCCTGCGCCGGGTTACCCTGCGTGCCCAGATCATACTGAAAAAGCGACGTTATTTACTTTATTAAATGCCACAGAAGAAACAGGCATTGAACTAACTGAAAGTTTCGCCATGTACCCAACAGCCGCGGTCAGTGGTTGGTATTTTGCACACCCAGAAGCGCAGTACTTCAATGTTGGAAAACTTAAGAAAGATCAAGTAGAAGACTATGCAGCACGCAAAAATGAATCAATGGACTATATCGAGCGTTGGTTAGCGCCAAGTCTCGCTTACGACCCCGATGACAACTGAGTTAACGTTTTATACGACTGATGGCTGTCATTTGTGTGAAGAGGCAAAAGAGCTTCTTCAACAATTATTGTCTGCCTGCCCAGAGCAGTATCAAATTGAAACAATTGATATAATTGAAGCGGAGTCCTTGATTCAGCAGTACGGAACGCGAATCCCTGTGGTTAAACGAAATTCCTCCGTATCTGATTTGGGTTGGCCCTTTGATTATGAAGGGCTACTCAAGTTTGTTGGGTCGAATAATGAGTAACGGCAAAAGCAAATTTTCGTTAATAATGATTATATTGAGTATTGTTGCGGTGTTATTGGGCGTGGGCGTTTTTTATTGGCTAAGCCAGTTTGAACCATTACCTACAAGTTATTCATCCAGCTCATTAGTGCTAGATCGACTGTTGGCGTTTAATAAGGTTTATTTTCTATAGACTTTAATATCTGCCATTAATTTTCTATTCAATAGCTATACTTAGGCAAAAAGATAGCTCGGTTAAAAACAACAAATGTACTTAGATTACTTTGGCTTAAAAAAACAACCGTTTGGAATTACGCCCGACACTTCATTGTTCTTTAAAGGGGCAGAACGGGGTGATGTACTTGATGCGGTGTTATATGCTCTAAATTCTGGCCAAGGAATTATCAAAGTGGTTGGTGAAGTGGGCAGTGGTAAGACTATGTTGTCACGCATGCTGGTCAATAAAGTGCCAGATGATACGGTGTTTGTCTATTTATTAAATCCGAGTATAGAGGCGGAGCAAGTGCTTTATGCCATTGCTTATGATTTGGGCTTGCAAGTTGACCCCAGCGATAAATCTATTCAAATACTTCATGTACTTCAGCAAAAGTTACTCGAATTTTATCAAGAAGGCAAAAAAGTTGTTTTAGTGGTAGATGAAGCGCAACAAATGCCGCTTAAAACGCTGGAAGAAATTCGCTTGCTGAGTAATCTAGAAACAGAAACTGAAAAACTATTACAAATTATATTATTTGGCCAACCTGAGCTAGATGAGCACATTGATACCCCGAGTGTTAGACAGCTGCGCGAAAGAATTACCTATAGTTTCTACCTAAGTCCGTTAGATTGGCAAATGACTGATAAGTACTTGCACTTTCGTCTTGAGAAGGCGGGGCATCAAGGCCGAGCGATTTTTGATAAAAGTGCAATAAAACGACTAACAAAATATGCAGATGGTACGTTAAGAAGGCTCAATGTATTGGCAGATAAATCACTGTTAGCTGCCTTTTTGCAGAAAAGCCCAGTGGTAGAAGTTAAGCACGTTAAATTAGCATTAAAAGACAATATTAAAGGGCATAAAAAGTCTGAAGCGTTTAGCTACGTGGCTCTTGCGTTTTTATTTGCAGCTTGTGTTTTTGCTGCGGCATATTTCTTAATGCCTATTAACAATCAAGGTCTGACTTCAGAGGCTTTGCCTATTGGTGAAGAAAGCACTGAAAATCAAGCGCTGAACCTAGATCAGGGCAGCGTTGATGAGAAAAAAGATACAGTAAATCAGCCCAGCGAATTAAACAACTTATTACAATCTCGCCTCAGTGCGTTTAATTCATTGGTCAAATCAACAAGCAGTGCTTATACGATAAGACTGATGACTGAATCCTCTAGATCTACTGAAAGAGTGACACGCTTTATACGTTCTGCATTCTCACCGCAAACTGAAGATAAAATATTTGTTAATAAAACACCTGATGATATTTATATTGTTTATTACGGCGAGTTTGCTGATTATTCCCAAGCGAAAATAGCGTTGGCTAACTTAGCGCCGGGCGTGCGTAAATATAAACCCTATATCGTTAATACTAACAAATAAAGAAAATTACCTTAGCAGGGTTGGTCTGGGTTTTGGTAAGTAAAATCAATACGGTATCATTAAAAATTAATTCTTTTTGTTAGCTGGCATTTTTCATTTCATCATCTACACTTTGTACAAAATTAATAATAAAGCGTGTTATGGAAATGCAAAAAATAGTTCTCTCATTTTTTATGGTTATGGCTTTATCGGCTTGCAATACAGTCTCTTTTAAGCCATCCGACCAACATATAAAGGAATCACCAAAGCAGGTTGGCAAGCCTCCACAGGTGCTGCAAGCTATCCCGTTACCTGAGAGGCCATCTGCAAGAAAACAAGTAGAAGTGTTTACTGTTGTAGTGAATGATGTGCCTGTGCGTGAGTTGTTGTTTGCAATAGCGCGTGATGCAAGTGTCAATATAGACATAGCTGAAGATGTATATGGTGAGGTGACGCTGAACGCTATAGACCAAACATTTGAAGAAATCCTAGATAGAATAAGCAAACAAGTTGAAATCAGGTATAGCCACGTCAATGGCATTATTAGCGTTGAACAGGACGCGCCTTATCTAAAACACTACGAAGTTAGTTATGTGAATATGGATAGAAGTAGCGAAGCAACTATTGCTATCGCAACAGAAGTCTCTTCAACAGGTGGCGGGTCTGGTACAGAATCTACAATTGGCAACACGTCAAACACGAGTATTACGAATAGTTCAACCCACCGGTTTTGGACCACAGTCGTAAATAACATTAGAAATATTGTGAGACAAGGTGCGGTAACGGAAGAAGCTGACACGGTCTCCGATGCTACCGAAGTTGCAACGAGCTCAGATGGCACTGAATCTGATCCAGCAGCGTCAACTGACGCAAATGCCGAGGAAGAGGGGAGTACAGCTGCGAGCGTCCAAGACGTAATGGCGAGTCCTGAAAGTGGCATGATTTCAGTCAATGCAACACAGCGCCAACACCGTGAGGTTGAAAAATACTTAGAGTTGGCATTAGAAGGCGTGCAGCGTCAGGTGTTTATTGAAGCAACGATAGTTGAAGTAGAACTAAATGATGATTATCAAGCTGGTGTTGACTGGAGTCGATTATTAACCAACCCAGCGGGGGATGGTTTTAGTTTTCAACAGTCACTCACGGGGAATAATTTGTTGGAAGCGCCCGCTACAGCGCTTCAATATGTCGCGACAGGTGATAAATTTAATGTGACAGCAACGGTTAGATTGCTTAATCAGTTTGGTAACGCCAAAATTTTATCCACGCCTAAAATAATGGCATTAAATAACCAAACAGCCTTGCTGAAAGTAGTTGATAACCGTGTGTACTTTACAATTAATGTAGAAACGGAGACAAATGAGAACACGACAATTAGAACGTTTGAATCAGTTATTCATACATTACCCGTTGGCTTGGTGATGAGTGTTACACCACAAATATCACCGAATGATGAAGTGACGTTAAACGTAAGGCCAACTATTTCACGTATATTGCGATTTGTACCCGACCCTAACCCAGCATTGGGCGATGTTGAAAGCCTAGTGCCTGAAGTGTCTGTGCGGGAAATAGAGTCTATCTTACGTATTAAAAATGGAGATGTAGCGGTTATTGGTGGCTTAATGCAAGATAACCGTAGTGACAGTACTGACGGGGTTCCACACGTTGCAAAGTTACCGTTTGTGGGCGACTTATTCAGTTATAAAGATAATAAAGCGTCTAAATCCGAATTGGTTATTTTCCTAAAACCCATCGTGGCTAATAAACCGTCGTTAGGTGGTGAATTTGCTAAATATAAACGCTTTATCGAAAACGAAGAAGAAATCCCAAGGTCAGGTAATGCAAAATGAGCTTGTTGCTAGATGCCTTAAAACAGGCTGAAAAAGAGAAAAATGCTGAAAAAGGCAATGACACTGAGCAACAAGAACGCGCTACTAAATCTGTAGAGCTATCTAAAGACGCATCGGTTTCAGAAGAGCGTGCACAGCCTGTCGTCAATATTGGTCTAAATAAACAAAGCGTGGTCAGCGAAAACGAGATTCAATTTGAAGAAGTTGAATCAGAAGATATAAGGCCTCACTCATTCGTAACGAGTGAACCTATTTCGCAGGTTGCGGCTGAAGTTAAAAACACCCAAGAAACGCCAACCGGTGATGTGGCCCTTGATGCTAGCTTAAATGTGTTTGCTGTAGGAAATACACAACCTAGGGCGGCCTCTTTTAAAAAAACATCGGCCATTGCAGCAGTTGCTATTGCAATTATGATGCTGATGGCTGGTGTATTGATTTACTTAGAAAATGAATCAACAAATGAGGTGTCTGAACAGATTCTAGAAGATGATCCCTTGTTTGAAGAGCAAAAACAGCAAAACAGTAAAGAAGTAGTGGTTTCCCAGGCACCTGTACAGGCTGCAGCCAATATCATTTCCAATATTAAAAATACAGGTATGGAATTACAGGCTGATTCACAAGATAAATCGCCAAGCATGGCTATTGAGACGAATATTAAGATTAAAAAAAGGGTTATTTCAACGGGTGTTTATTCACAGTTGGACTCTGCATACCAAGCATTGAAAATAGGCAATTTAGGGTTGGCAAAATCCATATATTCAAAAGTGCTTAAATCAAGGCCTAATCAAGTAGATGCCTTATTAGGGCTTGCAAATATTGAAAGTCATCAAGGCGCAAAACGAAACGCGCGAGAGCTATATGAAAAAGTCCTTGTTCAAGAAGCGACAAACACAACGGCACAAATAGGATTACTACAAACGTATTCAGATAAAGCACCGTTAGCCAAACAACATGTGTTGGAAGATCTATCGAATAAGTATCCCAATAATATAAATATTTTGATGGCGTTGGGCGAGTCATTGTCATCGCAGTCAAAGTGGCCACGGGCCCAAGAGGTTTATTTTAAAGGGGTTTCTTTGCAACCGAATAGCACCACGTTTACTTACAACTTGGGTGTAAGTTTAGATCAATTAGGTAAAACGGCTGCTGCTATTACCTATTACAAAAAAGCAGTTAGTTTGAATAAGAAGGCATCTAACCCTTTGGACATGAGTGTGATAACAAAAAGGTTACAGGAACTTGGAGAAGTGAAATGAGTGACGCTCAACCTAAAAAAAGAATAGGTGATCAGTTAATCGATAAAGGGATTATTTCACTTGATCAGCTTAAAATTGCCTTACAAGAACAGAAAATTAGTGGTAATCAATTAGGTAAAGTGCTTATAGATATGGGCTTTCTAACAGAAAGCTTGTTAAAAGAAGTATTAAGTGATGGAGTTAGCGATGAGACGATTAATTTGGAAGAAGTTGTCCCAGATGAAGATGCAATCGCTCTAATAAAAAAATCTTTGGCAGAACAATTAAATGTTTTGCCATGTAATTACAATAAAAAAAATAAAACATTGCAGTTAGCAATGGCGGATACGTTCGATATTATAGCGTTGGATAAAATTAAGTCTATTATTCCTGCGGACATTCTAGTCATGCCTATTTTGGCCGGGATTAAAGAAATTCAAAGTAATATTGACCATTTTTATGGTTATGAACTGTCAATTGACGGTATTTTGCGAGAGATCGAAACGGGTGAGTATGATGCGATTAGTCAACGCGTAGCGGCTTCAGAATATACTCACCCATTAGTAAGGTTAGTGGACGCTTTTCTAACAGACGCGGTGAAACGCGGCGCGTCGGATATTCATTTTGAACCCGAAGAAGGTTTTTTAAGGATTCGTTACAGAATTGATGGCGTGTTACACCAAATTAGAAGCTTGCATAATAAGTATTGGTCATCAATCGTTGTGCGCTTAAAAGTTATGTCTACGATGGATTTAGCAGAAACTAGGGCACCGCAAGATGGGCGGATTCATCTTAAAGTTGCAGGTCACCCTATTGATTTTCGTGTGGCAGCGCAACCAACGATTCATGGTGAGAACTTTGTTTTAAGGATTTTAGATCGTGAAAAATCCATTGTGCCTTTGGAAGACTTAGATTTAGCTGAAGAAAACCGTCAATTATTAAAATTGATGATGGCTCGCCCTGAAGGAATCATTTTGGTGACAGGGCCTACTGGTAGCGGTAAAACAACAACGCTTTATTCAATGTTAAGTTATTTGAATAATGAATCAGTGAACATCATGACGCTTGAAGACCCTGTTGAGTACCCGATCCCGATGATTAGACAATCATCTATTGGGCAATCTTCAAAAATGAATTTTGCAGAGGGGATTAGGTCATTGATGCGACAAGACCCAGATATCATTCTAGTGGGCGAAATGCGTGATTTAGAAACGTCTGAAATGGGTTTTAGAGCCGCTATGACGGGTCATCAGGTTTTTTCTACACTGCATACAAACTCGGCAATAGGCGCATTTCCGCGGTTACTTGATATAGGTGTTTTGCCCGACATTATGGCAGGTAATATTATTGGTGTTATTGGTCAGAGGTTAATTAGGCGGTTGTGCAAATCATGTAAGTCTGAACAACCGATTACAGAGGTGGAAAAGAACCTACTAGGTGATGGAGGGCTAGATTTAACGACTATATTTCATGCCGAAGGGTGTAAAGAATGCAATAACACAGGGTATAAAGGCCGAATAGCACTCTTAGAAATTTTAAGGATGGATACGGATTTAGATGAACTGGTGGTAAAAAAAGTGTCCCAGCGCGAGTTATTAGAGGCGGCAAAACAAAAAGGTTATTCGACGCTTGCAGATGATGGAATTGCGCAGGTTCTTAAAGGCCGCACCACGTTAGATGAGTTATCTCGAGTTGTCGACTTTACATCGAGGTTAGCGGGTTAATATGGCGACCTTTAGCTACAAAGCGGTTAGGCATGACGGTAAAAGAATTAGTGGCAGGCAAGATGCGCTGAATATTTACGATTTAGAGTCAAAACTTGAAAAAACTGGAACGGTTTTGATTACCGCAAAAGAAAGAACGGCGGGACTATTTGCGAGAAGAAAGAAGATAACAAGGCGGGATATTATTGACTTCTATATTTATATGGAACAAATGTTTGAAGCCGGTATTCCTGTAGTAGAGGCGCTTGTAGACTTTAGAGATGCCTTAGAGCCTAGTCAATTTAAAAATGTTGTAAGCTCGATAATCGACCAAATTGAAAGTGGCAAATCATTATCAAAAGCGATGTCAGAATACAAAAATGTGTTCAGTAATTTAATGGTTGAGCTGGTCCGAGTCGGTGAAATGAGTGGTGAATTGGCTTCGATCTTTGGAGAGCTTAAAAAGTCTCTTATGTGGCAAGATGAGTTAATTGTTAAAACCAAAAAAGTGATGATGTACCCCATGTTTGTGGGAACGGTTGTGTTCGGTGTATTGTGTTTTATGATGATTTATTTAGTGCCTCAAATGGTTGGGTTTATTACTGAAATGGGTGGAGAGTTGCCGTTTCATACGCTGGCATTAATTGCGGTGTCAGAGTTCTTTGTTGACTACTGGTATCTTCTATTAATATCGCCCGTTTTACTATTCATCATTACCAAGCTGCTGATTAACAATAATAGCAAAGCGAGAATGATGTTCGATAAGAACATTCTATTGATACCTTGGTTCGGGGCAATTTTAAAGAAAATAATTTTGGCTCGTTTTTCAACCAATTTTGCGTTGATGTATCGTTCTGGTATTGGGGTTTTGGACGGTTTGAAAATAACTAAAGGTGTGGTGGATAATGTGTATGTTGCTGGTGAAATTGAGTTTATTCATTCACAAGTAACCGAAGGTGTAGGTATTTCGGACGCATTTTCAAGAACCGAACTTTTCCCACCGCTCGTTATGCGGATGATTCGAGTTGGTGAACAAACAGGTGGCATTGATAAATCTTTAGTGAATGTCAGTTATTTCTTTAATAGGGATGTAGAAGATTCAATTGAGAAGCTACAAAGCATGATAGAGCCGGCGATGACCGTTATTTTGGGTGTTATTTTAGGCTGGGTGATGATGTCTGTGTTAGGCCCCATTTATGATTTGATTGGGGGGCTAGAGCTCTGATGAATAAAAAATATGCCATTTATTTAAGTGACTCAACCTTTGTGTTTTGTGAGGTTAGTTCATTGGGCGTCGAATTGTTGTTTGAAGAGTACGCATCTAATCAAGATTTTGAAGAGAAATGTAAGGCGATTCTTGAGAAATATAAAGAGACTGATGTCGCCGTTTTTCTAGACTTAATTGGTGAAGAATATAAACACGAGTCAATTCCGCATGTGGGGGGTAAAGATAGAGAGCTTTTATTAGCTAGGAAGCAGCAATCATTATTTCCAGGGGCTGATTTAGTATGGAAAACGCACGTTGAACGTGAGAAAACGGGGCGTAAAGATGATGTTTACTTAATGATGGGTATACAGTTGCCAAAAATGGTAAAGGGTGTCTTTAGTCTATTGATTGAAAACGAACAAGCTGTTTCCGGCGTGTATTCAATATCCATTCTGGAAACAGAACTTCAAAAGATATTGCCGAATTCGGAACAACACTTGACGATCTCTAGGGTATTAGGCAGGCAACAATCAGACCGTTCTTATAGGCAAACCTTTACTAAAAATAGAGAGATAGTCATCAGCCGAGTTACACGAGCAAAGGGCGGCGATATAGATGAGGCAATGGTTTCGTTAATGACTGAAATTGAACGTATGCATCACTTTCTTAATGGTGCAAAACATTTGAATGCTAACCATGCCTTAAATGTTATAGGTGCATTGGGGGAGCATGAAAATCGTAAGCTTTTAAATAATAAAGCGAGTAACAATATTGAGTTTAGGTATGTTGATCTTTACGAGTTAGCATTAAAACTAGGATTAAAACGACCTAAGTCATTACTCAGTTTGCCGGAGTTGCTAACAAATTTGGCGGTAACCAAACAGGTTAAACCACATTTTAAGCCTGAAGACTTGTGTGCAAAATTCCAACGAAATTATGTTAGTGGCCTATTGAAAAAAACATCGGTGGCGATTGTTTTGTTGGCTGTTATAGGGTCGGCAGGGTTATGGTGGGGTACTCAACACAGCAAAGATGATGTTGCTTACTTACAGGCCCAAATTGAAGAGTTAAATGGTCAACATGAAAATATCGGCATGGAATTATCTGGGGAGGATATTTCACCGCAGTTAATGAAAAGCGTGGTCGATGCTTATGATGCTATATCTAACAATCAATATGCACCAGAAGATGTGTTAGGCGTCATTGCAGAAGCCTATGTTGGCTTTCATGATATTTCTATCTTGGAAATTAATTGGGTAACAGAAAAGTCTAACGAACGTGATGGTCAAGGAGATCAGCAGGAAGCGTTACTAGACACAATAAAGAAACCTAGGCAATTCTCTATCAAGTTAGGGCTTTCTCCATCGTTAAGTGACAGAGAGTTGGTCAACCGTGTGAATAGTTTCTCAGAATCTTTGCTTAATCATGGAAAAATAACAGATGTTGAGCAAACTTCTGCAGCTATTAATACTCAGAGTAATGCCTCAATGGAAAGGACGGTCAACGCTGAATCTGAGGATGGAAAACCGATCGAATTTACCTTATTGGTCACAATGAAATTATGATTAATAAAGAAAGAAATAATACCTGGCAGCCATTTAAATTAGAGTTAATGGCTTTGATAGGTTCCATTATGTTGGCACTGGTTTTGTTTGTTATTTTCTGGGGCGATTACCAAGCGGTTGTTACGGAGGAACAAGCAACAAATCAACAGTATGAACAACTAAGCAATAATCTTAGTGACTCCATACAAGGCAAAGCGTTATTAAAAGAGGTGGGTGCTTCGTTTAAGGCGTTAAAAGCACAAGGTTTTTATGGCGATGAAGATAGGCTAGCATTAACAGAAGCATTAAAGAGAGCTGCTGATAAACTTAAGTTGCCCGATTTTAAATACAAGATTTCTCCTCAACATCAAATTGAAAATGCTGGGGGTTATTTTCCATCAGAATTAAATCTGTTTGAAACGACCGTAGTTATTGAAGCAGGGCTTTTGCATGATGCTGACTTAATTAGCATAACGAACCAGCTCTCATCTTATGCTAAAGAGGCATTTATTGTGAAGTCTTGTAAGTTATCAAGAGAGCGTTCGGTAAACGTGACCGAATTAATTAAAAATGTTGGGCTTGTTTGCAAGCTAGGTTTTTATAACATAAAAAAATCAGAAGTCGAATCAGGCGATGAAGAGATAGACTTGGGTGATGAGATATGAATAAACGATATGGCTGTTTAGTATGCTTTTTTTTGTTCGTGTTGCCAATCACTAGTTGGGCGATAGGCGATCTAATGTTATCTATTCAACAGCGCGCAAAAATTGATTTAATTCGTTCAAGCGGTGTTCAAACAACCGTTGGCGAAACAACGCCGGTGGCAGAAATAAAAGTCAATGGTTTTTATTTTAAGAGCAAAGATGGTCAACATAAGGGGACTGTTTGGGTGAATGGTCACCAAGTAGACAATGGGTCATTAGACAAAAATAATATCGTCGTAAACAGTTTAAATGAATCCACAAAGTTAGTTGATTTATCAGTAAAAGAGCCCAACATTAAAATACCGTTTAAGGCGGGGCAAGCATTAAATGTTGATAATGGCGAAATTCGAGATGCGTTCCAATAGCAACCAAAAAGGTGCGGCGTTATTAATCATCATCACTATATTGGCGTTGATGATTTCATCCGTATTGCTATTTGGGCTAGATAAAAACTCACTTAATATTGCGCGGGATAAGAAAACGAGTAAGGCATTAGCTAAAGCGAAAGAAGCGCTTATTAATTACGCGTTATTGTCAGATAGATTGCTAGGGTCACCGGGTATTGGCTATTTGCCTTGCCCAGATAGAACAGGCGACGGGTTATCAAATGAACCTTGTGGTTTGGGTGGCGAGAGTGCAGAAGGTTGGCTTCCATGGCAAACATTGGGAGAAAAACCACTCTACGATAAGAATAAAAGCTGTTTGCGCTATGTGGTATCTGGTAACTATAAGATAAACCCACCATCAGTTTTAAGTAAGTTACCACCTACTCAGGGGCACTTCGTTATTCATGATGCAAACAACACCGTTACTGTTGGTGCATTGCCTACTAGTTATGCATTAGCCGTTGTATTTGCCCCACATAAACCTGTGGCAGGCCAAACTAGAAGCATGGGTGGGGGCGCTAAAACCACCTGTGGTAGTACGACAGTGGGTGCGCAAATTAACACAGCGTCTAATTTACTAGACACACTCAATAATGTTAACAACGCAGCAGGCACTTATGCTGGCCCGGGTGTGCCAGGTAATAATGCATTGCCAACGAGCACAGCGTCTGTCTTTATGCAGGCGAATGCACAAAATAATTTTAACGATGCATTAATATGGATAAGCCCCCAAGATTTTGCAAACGTATACGCGAGGATGCCATGAAGCTTCATAAAGTTAATCAACAAACAGGGTTCACTATCGTAGAAATTGCGATAGTTTTATTGATATTTGGGTTGATTGTCGGTGGCATTATGGGGCCGTTGCAAATACAGTTAGACAATATGGATCGTCGCGAAACAGTACAAACGATTGAAACAACTAAAGAGGCTATTATTGGCTTTGCCTTGAGAAATGGCCGAGTGCCATGCCCAGATACATCAGGCGATGGTCAAGAAAATAACCCGGGGGGAAACTGCAGTAGTGCTCGTGGTTCAGTGCCCTGGGTTACGTTAGGCGTTAACTCGGTTGATGCATGGAAGCAACCGTTAACTTACCGAGTGGATACGCGTTTTGCTGATAATACCGATGGTACAGGCTGCCCTGATGCCAATGTACCAGGTATTTCGTTTGAAATGTGTTCAGCGGGTAATATTACTGTTCGGGCAACCAGTGCAGGCGCTTTAGTAGCGGCTAATATACCGGTGATTATTGTGTCACATGGTGAAAATTGGGTGGCGGCAGGCGACGTAAATGAACAAGAAAACTCAGATAATGACGCCAACTTTGTCGATAAAAACCCTATAAATCAAGGGTATGATGATTTGGTCGGGTGGATTAATATCAATAATCTAATTGGTAAAATGGTGTCAGCCAATAAATTGCCTTAGAAACTTGTACTTTAGAAATCTTCAACTATCTTTAAAAGTAACCATAAAAGGTTAATGAATTAAATTATTGAAGGTAAAGACATGAATATGAAACAGCAAGGGTTTACATTAGTAGAAATTGCTATTGTCCTCGTTATTATCGGCTTATTATTAGGTGGCGTACTAAAAGGCCAAGAAATGATTAAGAGCGCTAAAGTTAAAGCACAAATGCAGCAAATAGATGGTATTTCTGCGGCTTTTAATACCTACCAGGACAAGTATGGCGCAATGCCGGGTGATGATGCTAACGCGGCAGCTAATACAGGTGTTGCAGGTTTAGCTGCAGGTAATGGTAATGGTGATATTAGTCGTGCAGAGGGTAACGCCCGTGTATGGCAGCACCTTGAAGCCGCTAATTTACTTGCAGGTTATACCCCGGGGGCAAATGGTCGTTTTTTAAATAAATACGGTCAGCAAACATTCGTCGATTCAAATTATGCAGGCTTATCAGGAGCTATTGTTTGTTCATCTGTACCTAATGATGTGGCCGTAGAAATTGATCGTAAAGTAGATAATGGTGATGGTACTTCAGGCTCAATGCGTAGACATAATCAAAGAGCTTATCCAACAACGGCGGGTAATAGTTGGATTTGTACAGCGGCATAGTTTGGGTTGATTCTTACTTAAGTTAGCACAAAACCTTCTTAGTCTTTGACTTGGAAGGTTTTTTTATAAAATTAAATTATTCGAGCATTAATATGGACAACCGTCGACAGGATAAACGTTTACACTTACCCGACTTACAAATTAAAGTAAAAAAATGGGGTATAGCTGAAGGGGGGCAATTTATAAATTGCACCCCTGTTGATGTTAGTTTTAATGGGTTGGCTTTTTCGAGCGATTCCTTGGTGCTGGAATTGTTGCAAAAAATAGAAATTCAATTGTCTGTTGGGCATAAAACGTTAGAAGGTAGTGCGGTTATTTGCCATATCGAAAAGGTGCAAGGCACAGTCCGTTACGGTGTTTTATACATCGATATAAAGCCTTCATTGGAAGAAACGTTTAGTTTAGATAATTTATCGTCAGCGATGGTAGAAGACGTGGCGGTAAATATGGCAGATAACGCTGTTATTGGAAGTGCTTCCAATGAGACAGACGTGCTAATTAGGAAGGGGCAAATCATATTGTTTGATGCGGTACAAACATTTAAGCTTAGATTGACTAGTTTGGTGGGTAATGTGAACGATGATCACGGTAACGCTTACCAATTAGATGGTTTGTTTGAGTTTTCACCTGAGACGATGTCTGTAACTGTTCCATTAACTGGAGATGACGGTATTACGTTAGAAAAGAGAACGTTATCACCAGTGCTGTCCCCAGCACAACATAAAGTTGTATTTGAGGCGAGCGATGGTGAGCAATTCGACAGTATCTTGGATGTATTGCAGAGCTTGAGTGATACTTTTCAAACGTTGTTGGCTGAAAAAGCTTAGTACCTTAGCCAGCTGGCGGCATTTGCTCAAAATCAACTGTTTCACCATTATCATTTAGCCATGCCATTTTTGATTGGCAAAATATATTAATGCCGGGTGTAAAAGAGCTTGTATCATCTAATGTGCCAGCTTTTACTATAGACATGCCAGGCATTACATCGGCTTCTGTGTAAATAGGTGAACCGCAGTTATTGCAAAAATAGCGTCGTAAATCTTGGCCACTATCGCCTTTGTCTACATACGTGGACAGCGTGTCTCCATCGACATGAAAGCCGTCAGCAGGCACACCAATATTGATTGAATAGGCCGATCCAGTGGCCTTTTGGCAGTGGGTGCAATGGCAAACGGCTGTTAATAAGGGTTCGGCAGTAATTTTATAATGTATTGATCCGCAAAGGCATTGGCCTGTTTGTTCACTCATCTGTATTTTTCCTAAGCTTATTGTTTGAATTTAATCAAAAACGATACAACGGTTTTTATACACTAACACTTCATGTTGTAAATGATGCCTGATAGCACGAGATAAAACAATTTTTTCATTATCTTGGCCTTTACGCTTTAAATCATCAACGCTGTCATTATGCCTTATGCGGACAATATCTTGAGCAATGATTGGCCCCGCATCAAGTTCTGTGGTCACGTAATGGCTAGTGGCGCCTATGATTTTTACACCTCTTTCGTGCGCAGAATGATAGGGCTTTGCGCCCGGAAACGCCGGTAAAAAGGAATGATGGATATTGATGATGTTATTCGGGTAGTGATCAATAAAATTAGCACTTAATATTTGCATATAACGTGCTAACACAACAGTATCGATACCATGTTCAGCTAATAAATCTAGTTGTGCCTTTTCTTGTTGTTGTTTGTTATTAGCATTGATAGGCAAGTGATAAAAAGGAATGCCCGCATTTTTAGCCTGCTGTTCAAACGTTGTGTGGTTGCTAATGATTAATGGAATGTCGGCGTGCCATTCTTCAGATTGATGCCGTGAAAGTATATCGAATAAACAGTGCCCGTGTTGCGACACAAATAGTGCCATACGTGGTTTGGTATTTGAGTGGCTTATACGCCAATTCATGTTTAATGGCGTACCAACGTGTTTTTTGAATACGCTATCAATTTTATTAGCTGGGATTTTAAAACCATCCAGTTGCCACTGTACGCGCATAAAGAAACGTCTATCTGCCGTGTCGACATGTTGTTCCAAGTCAACGATATTGCCATGGTTATCACAAAGGAACTGAGTGACTTTAGCAATAATGCCCGGTTGGTCAGGGCATTCTGCTAGAAGTGTTGCGGTGGGTGAGGTGTTATAAGTCATGTTGGGTTATACAAGCTTTAAAGTCAGAATTACTCAATAGTTGTGAGGTTTTTTCAATGCGTTCTCGTAAGGTTATATCGTTGTAGGGTTGAGGTTCAGCGTTGCCCCAAATAGGTTGTGGCCATGTGGGGTCAGTTTTATACCTAACAATATGATGGAGGTGTAGTTGTGGCACTACATTTCCGAGTGCAGCGATGTTCATTTTGTCTGCATTAAATGCGTTAGACAGTGCTTGGCTAAGGTGCAATGATTCGTATTGAAGTTGTTGCTGATCTAGTGCAGCAAGTTGGAAGGCTTCCGTTATATTGGACTGTTTAGGGACGAGAATATACCAAGGATAATTGGCGTCTTTGCTTAACAGTAAGGCGCAAAGTGGGAAGTCCCCTAGGTAATAGGTATCATTTGCTAAGCGCGAGTGTAATTCAAAAGCCATGATTGTTTACGATCTTTTCCAATGGCCAGATTTACCGCCTTGTTTTTCAAGCAAACGCACACCTTGTATCGTCATGCCCCGGTCTACCGCTTTGCACATATCATAAATGGTTAATAAGGTTACTTGCGTGGCATTAAGTGCTTCCATTTCTACGCCTGTTTTGCCAGAGGTGGTGACCGTGGTGAGGCAACTAATGCGGTTAAGTTGAGTATTAGGTTCTAGCTTAATATCCACGTGCGTAATGGGTAATGGGTGACATAAAGGTACCAGCTCAGCTGTTCTTTTGCTGGCCATGATGCCGGCAATACGAGCTATGCCTAATACATCGCCTTTTTTGTTGTCGCCATTAATAACGCGTTGTAGTGTAGATGCATCCATTTCGATGTGGCCTTCTGTAACCGCCGTACGCTCGGTATCTGCTTTTGCGCTAATGTCGACCATATGAGCATCGCCAGCTGCATTAAAGTGTGTAAGTTCAGACATAGTTAATTAAATTCAATAGCGTGATAATATGGACGATTATGACATAAAGTAAAGCCGAGAGAACCATGAGTATTAAAGTCCTTTATTTTGCTAGTTTAAAAGAACAGTTTGGGTGTAGTGAAGAACAGTTGAGTGTGGAGAACCTGTCTACTGTGGAAGATGTTTGGCAGCAAGTAAGTGCCAAACAAGAGGTGCCTCAGCACGTTTTATTTGCGGTGAACCAAGAATATGCTCAACTGGACACATTGGTTAAGTCTGGCGATGAAGTAGCGTTCTTCCCGCCCGTAACAGGGGGTTAAATGATAAAAATTACTGATCAAGCGTTTGACCCTTGGCATGAGCTTTCAGCCTTTCAATTAAATATGCGGCGTGATGGTGAATTTGGCGCCTGTGCTAATTTTATAGGCACGATGCGAGACCTTAATGAGGGTGCTGTGGTGAATGGGATGGTGTTAGAGCATTACCCTGGGATGACTGAAAAGCATCTTGAGAAAATTGTTAGTGAAGCAAAGCGTAAGTGGGATTTGTTAGAAACGTTAGTTATTCACCGTGTGGGGGAGTTATTGCCCAACGACCCTATCGTGCTGGTGGCTGTTTGGTCGACCCATAGAAAGGATGCGTTTGAAGCGAGTCGTTTTATTATGGAAGATTTAAAAAGCAAAGCGCCTTTTTGGAAAAAAGAAGCAGTAATAGATAAAAGTAAAGGGGCAGAAAAAAACCGCTGGGTCGAAAAGAACACCTGCGGTTATTAACCCATAATATTTTTTTTATTTATTAAGCGCTAGAAACGTGGCTTGTCTCTAGTTGCTTCATAGCGTGCAACACTGTCTAAAATTTCTTTGCCAGCACCTTCAATGCCTTGCCAGCCATTAATCTTCACCCATTTTCCAGCTTCTAAATCTTTGTAATGTTCGAAGAAATGAGAAATCTGATCCAGTGTTACTTTAGGTATGTCTTCATGAGTTTTAATGTCGTCATAAAGCGGTGTTAATTTTGATACAGGAACAGCTAATATTTTTGCATCTTCGCCAGCTTCGTCTGTCATCATTAGTACACCAATAGGGCGACAACGAATTACAGAGCCATTCATTAATGGATTCGGTGTAATTACCAAGACGTCAACTGGGTCGCCATCGTCAGACAATGTATGTGGAACGTAACCGTAGTTACATGGGTAATGCATAGCTGTGCCCATGAAACGGTCAACAAACAAAGAACCAGAGTCTTTATCAACTTCATATTTAATTGGGTCAGCATGAGATGGGATTTCGATTATAACGTTGATATCGTTAGGTAAATCTTTGCCTGAAGGTACTAAATGAAGACTCATGTTTTTTCCTTAAGTTGTTGTTTGTTTGGGTGCGCCGCATCATTATACATAAAGTGTAAATGATATTTAAGGTTTGAGCTTGCATGTTTTTATAAGGGGGAGTAAAAAAGGTACGTTGTATTTTAAATATACTTTTAATAACAAGAACAGGCAAGGGAGAGAAGAATGGAATTAAGTCATTTGTTACCACCCATTATTGGTGGTTTTGGTTTGTATGCGGCTAAATATGTATATGATTTAGTCATGAAGTACCCCGAAGGCGAGGGGAAAGTAGCTAAAATTGCCGAGCAAATTCATTTGGGCGCTATGGTCTTTATGAAACGTGAGTATAAAATGCTGACGATTTTTGGCTCGGTATTATTTGTATTAACATTTATTTTTCTCGGTTGGGCAACGGCAATATGCTTTCTTGTCGGTGCGTTAGCCTCAGGTGCTGCTGGTTACATTGGCATGAATACAGCCACTAAGGCGAATGTTCGAACGACTACAGCAGCGCATACTGAAGGTGCAGAAGCGGCGTTGTCAGTTGCTTTTTTTGGTGGCTCCATTATGGGGTTAGCAGTCGCATCGTTAGGCTTAATGGGGCTTGGTCTAATGTATTTGTTTTTCGGCAGTGACCCAGAGTCTTCTCATGCGATTCATGGTTTTGCGATGGGTGCATCAGTAGTGGCGCTGTTCTCTCGTGTAGGTGGCGGCATCTTTACTAAAAGTGCTGACGTTGGTGCGGATTTGGTGGGAAAACTTGAAGCGGGTATTCCTGAGGATGATCCGCGTAATCCAGGTGTTATTGCCGATAATGTGGGTGACAATGTAGGTGATGTTGCCGGCATGGGGTCAGATATTTTTGAATCTTATTGTGGTTCTATGATCGCGACTACTGCCATCGCTTCTACTATGTCTGCGGTGTTACTTAGCGAACTTGGCGCGCAGTCCAGCTTAATGTTTTTGCCGTTAGCGTTAGCTTCTATTGGTTTACTTTGTTCAATAGGTGGCATTGTCATCGTTAAAAAGAATGCGTCGAAATCGCCTGAAAAGGCATTACGCATGGGCACAATGGGAGCATCTGTTCTATTTATTATTGCTGCCTTGTTGCTTATTTCGATGATGGATATAAATAACTATGTTTGGGTAGCTGTATTAGCCGGCGCCGTTGGCGGAATTATCATTGGCCTAATCACTGAATATTATACGGCAGGTTCTCCGGTTGAGCATATAGCGAAATCGGGTGAAACAGGCGCTGCAACGGTGATGATTTCTGGACTTGCTATTGGTATGCAATCTGTCGCTATTCCTGTGTTTACTATTTGTGGCGTGATTGCGGTTTCTAGCCATTTTGCTGATTTGTACGGCGTTGGTATCGCAGCCGTTGGCATGCTAGCCACTGTTGGCATTACCATGGCTATTGATGCATACGGGCCGGTAGCAGACAATGCTGGCGGTATTGCTGAGATGGGCGGCTTGGGTGAAGAGACACGAAAGATTACCGATTCACTTGATGAGCTAGGCAATACTACGGCTGCCATCGGCAAAGGGTTTGCTATTGGGGCGGCGGCATTAGCTGCGCTGGCCATTATTACGGCGTTTATTGAAACAGTATCAGTACATATCCCCGACTTTTCTTTAGAGTTAAACGACCCTGAAGTATTAATAGGTTTGTTTATTGGGGGTGTTATTCCATTCGTTATCGCGGCACTAACGATGACGGCGGTAGGTGATGCGGCGTTTGAAATGATTAAAGAAATTCGTCGGCAATTTAAAGAAATTGATGGATTGCTGGAAGGTACAGCAGAGCCTGATACGGAACGGTGTGTAGACATTGCAACAACCGCGGCACTGAAGAAAATGATTCTACCGGGTGTCATTGCGGTGAGTGCGCCTCCATTGGTGGGTTTTCTTATTGGTGCTCAGGCATTAGGTGGCATGTTATCAGGTGCATTGCTTTGCTGTGTTCTTATGGCGTTGATGATGGCAAATGCCGGTGGCGCTTGGGATAATGCTAAAAAGTTTGTTGAAAAAGGCAATTTAGGTGGAAAAGGTTCAGACACTCATTCAGCAGTTGTTGTTGGTGACACGGTGGGTGACCCATTTAAAGATACATCTGGCCCATCTATGAACATTCTAATCAATGTAATGGCGATTGTTAGTTTGGTGATTGCACCGTTATTAGGTTAGATGGTGAACGTTATATAAAAAAGGCGGCCAACTGGCCGCCTTTTTTATATGTTTACTTCTTTGTCGGGCCAAATAAAGCCGATTGAGCGCTTTGGTGCTTCTTTTTCAACCTTAACGGCATGGCACAACATTTGAACATTGCCTTGGTGAGAAAACATGACACAGGGGCTGCCAGCCATGGTGCCTTCAATTCGTATGCCGTGAAAACTAACCTGAGATAGCTTTAAAACATCAATTTGAATGCCTCCTTGCAACACAGCAACAATGGCAGGTTGGAGCCCTTCGGATAAAGACTCTCGCCAAGATAAGGCTTCATCAGCGATTGATTTCATGAGTGCCCCTGCACTCCTGAATTCGTTGCTTTCCCTTAAATTAGGGGCGTCATCATCAGATAGTACCAGGGATGTTATTTGGTCCATATCAACATCTACAAGCTCCAGGCTAAGTGATGGAATGGATGTTAATGCTTTATCTTTGCTCATAATTATCTCAGTATGTGATGTTATTCATAAACTTTTCCGCGGTGTTTTAGCCAGCCGCCAGGATGGTTGCCGCGAGGGTCGTGGTGAGTCCAGTGGACAACGCCCCCTTTGGTATTCCATTCATATTCGCCTTTTATCTCAATATTGTCACCTACTTTAATGTTATTTATTCGCGGTGCAAGGCCTATATTATGTGCTACCAGAATGCTTAAGTTAGAAGATATTTTAACGATAAACTTTTGATGCCGGCTGCCTTTGTTATCATCGGCTAGTAGTTTTGACACGATACCACTGGCTATAACTATTTTATCGCTTTGTTGGTTGTTGTAAGCGGATTGTATAGCACTTGATGGTGAGCCTGTTTGGTCAGTAGGCGTGTTTTGATGATCATTCCCAAAATATAAGATAGCAATGGCAATGATGACGTAAAAAATGCGTTTTTGTTTCATTACTTGTATTTGCTCAGGAATTTAAAATAAACAAAAAAAAGCCACACACATCTTAATGATATGCGTGGCTTAATGATGAATTATTACGCTTAGTGAGTAATTTTTCTTGGTAGATCTTTAGCTTGTGCTACCCAATCTTCTACTTGAGATGGCGCTGGAACTTTACGGACCAAACTTTTTTCTTCGTTAACTTCAGCCATTTTTGCTTGTAGGTTGGCAGCATTTCTTTGAGCCAACTCAGGCACAGTATCAACACCAGCACATTCTAGTAAGTCTGCATATTGAGTGCTAACGCCTTTAATGCGAGTTAGGTCGGCACGATTCGCCCATCCTAAAATTAGCTTTTCACTTAAACCTGATTTCTCAGCTATGTCTTTACGGCCTTTTTAGTACAGCAAACGTCTAAAAGGTTTTCGATTGATGTTAGGCCAGCGGCTTTTAGTTTTTCTGCGTATGCTGGTCCAATTCCTTCAATATCTGCTAATGCGGTCATTCTTCTCTCCTAAAGTTATGTCAGTTTGACGAATTATATTTTTACCACACTGAAACCGTATCACAGTACAGCGGGTGTTAAAACAATCTAAACAAATTATTTGTTTTTTAATAAATCTCTAATTTCTGTTAATAATACTTCTTCACTGCTTGGCTTTTCTGGCTCAGCAGGTGCTTCTTCCTCTTTTTTCTTCATTGCATTAATCGCTTTAACAACCATAAATATAGCGAAAGCAATAATGGTGAAATCCACAACGGTTTGAATGAAATTGCCGTATTTGATTACAACAGCGGGTGCATCACCGGCCGCATCTTTTAATACAAGTGCTAAGTCAGCAAAATTCACTCCACCAAGCAGAACGCCAATTGGTGGCATGATAACGTCGGCAACGACAGACGATACTATTTTTCCAAACGCGGCACCAATGACAATACCAACAGCCATGTCAACAGCATTTCCCTTCACTGCAAAATCTTTAAACTCAGACATCATTCCCATTTTTATCTCCTTTCTTTTATATTAGTATTTAAAAAAACTTTTTTGCTAGGCCAGATAAACCTTCTAGCCCGCCTACTTGGTCAAGTAATGAACCGCCTGAGCTACTTTTGTCAATCACCTGAGGGATGATGTCAGAAAGTGCTGAAGTGGCTTGGCTTTCATCTATTCCTAATTGTGAAGCGAAAGCTGACACCTTGTCTTGGCCGAGAACATTTGAAAGCTGTTGTGTATCTAAACTTGCATTTTGACCATCACCCAGCCAAGAACCGAGCATGTCTTGCATGCCGCCTTGGCCAGCGAATTGCGAGACTAAGCCGGCAATGTCAAGTTGGCCTGAAGAGCCGCCAAGCAAGTCGGATAAAGGGCCAGCTAACGATTCTGCTTGGGCTGATCCACCTAATTGTTTAGACAATAGCTGTGTAGCTATTTGCATAAGATCCATAATTTAATTTCCTTATTTGTGAATGGTTAACTTTAATGCTTACTAACTGAATAAATGCTGAACAACAGTTTATAAGGTTATCTAGTGTATAACCTAAGGAAAACGATAGTCAATGTTATTAACGATATTGGAATCATCAATAGAACGTAGATATAAGATCGTGCAAGGGCTAAAATGTCGAATACAATTTTAGGTGAAACATGTTGAATTATCCCCAAATAGACCCCGTTGCGTTATCACTCGGTTCTCTAAATATACATTGGTATGGTTTGATGTACTTAGTCGGCTTTTTAGGTGCGTGGCTTTTAGGGCGCTACAGAGCAAAAAGAAACGGTTGGTCAAACGATCAAATTGATGATCTTATTTTTTATGCAGCGATGGGTGTGGTGCTAGGTGGTCGTATTGGTTACGTGTTGTTTTATAACTTCCCTGTGTTTATTGATAACCCGATTATCTTAATTAAAATTTGGCAGGGTGGCATGTCATTTCATGGCGGTTTGCTAGGCGTACTTATTGCGATGTACCTGTTTGGAAAAAAGTATAAACATAGTTTTTTTGAAGTGACTGACTTTATAGCACCATTGGTGCCAATTGGGCTTGGCGCAGGTCGTGTAGGTAACTTTATTAATGGTGAGTTGTGGGGCAAGCCTACAGACTCAGTGTTTGGCATGTTGGTACCGGATTTGGGTGAATTACCGCGACATCCTAGTCAATTATATGAAGCGGCATCGGAAGGGGTGTTATTGTTTTTGATACTCTGGTTTTACTCCAGTAAACCCAAAGCAACGATGGCGGTATCTGGTTTGTTTTTGATTGGCTACGGAGTCTTTAGGTTTTCGGTCGAGTTTGTACGCTTGCCGGATGCGCACTTAGGTTATTTAGCTTTTGGATGGTTAACGATGGGGCAAGTTCTAACGGTCCCGATGTTGTTGTTGGGTGTGTTTTTAATGTTTAAAGCGAAGCAAATAGGGAAAAAAGCATGAAGCAATATTTAGAATTAATGCAAGATATTCTTGATAACGGTACCAATAAAGAGGATAGAACGGGGACAGGAACAAGATCCGTTTTTGGGCGACAAATGCGTTTTGACTTGAATGAAGGTTTTCCTTTAGTGACAACGAAGAAGCTTCACCTCCGCTCGATTATTCATGAATTGCTATGGTTTTTGAATGGCGATACAAACATAGCATACTTAAAAGAGAATGGCGTTAGTATTTGGGACGAATGGGCGAATGAACAAGGTGATTTAGGCCCTGTTTACGGGCACCAATGGCGCTCATGGCCAACGCCTTCTGGTGAAAGTATTGATCAAATAAGTGATGTATTAACGCAAATTAAAAACACGCCAGATTCAAGACGGTTGATTGTTAGTGCATGGAATGTTGGGCAAATCCCTGATATGGCCTTGCCGCCTTGCCATTTGTTATTTCAATTTTATGTCGCTGATGGGCGGTTGTCATGTCAGTTATATCAGCGTTCAGCTGACTTCTTCTTAGGCGTGCCTTTTAATATTGCAAGTTACGCATTATTAACACATATGGTTGCAGAGCAAGCCGGTTTGGGTGTGGGCGATTTTGTGTGGACCGGTGGTGATGTGCATTTGTATAACAACCATTTTGAACAAGCAGCTCTTCAGTTGTCTAGAGACACGCTGACCTTACCTAAGTTATCTATTACGAATAAGCCAAGTTCACTTTTTGATTATCGTTATGAAGATTTTGAAATTGTGGGGTATGAGTCTCACGCAGGTATCAAAGCACCTGTTGCTATTTAGGGCTGTCTAATGATTTCAATGATTGTTGCGATGGGCGAGAACAATGCCATCGGTAAAGATAATGAGCTGCTTTGGCATTTACCTGATGATTTCAAACATTTTAAATCCGTGACGATGGGGAAGCCCATCGTGATGGGGCGAAAAACCTTTGAATCGATAGGGCGACCGTTACCGGGCAGAGAGAATATTGTTGTTACGCGCGATAAATTGTTTTTAGTGGAAGGTGTCACTATTGTTAATGATATTGATGCAGCTTTGTTAGCTTGTAATAAGTTCGATGAGGTGATGGTGATTGGTGGTGCAAGTTTTTACGAACAAATGCTACCACTTGCAGATAAGCTTTACGTTACGTTGGTTCATGAAAGCTTTGAAGCAGATGCTTTTTTTCCTGAGATTAGTATGGATGAGTGGCATATATCAGAACAACGTGAGCACGCGTCAGATGAAAAACACGCGTATGGTTTTTCTTTTATTACTTATGAGCGGGTCAAAAAGGGTTGGCTGAACGTTCGCAATCGATTGAGATAAGGCGTTCAGTGCCGTCCAGTGCAAGTGCGCTGAGAGAGCCACCCCATAAACAACCAGTGTCTAAACAAGTGGCATTGTGTTGTTGCTGAAAGCCCAGCGTGGACCAGTGCCCAAACACGATTTTTTGTTCCGATGTTTGGCGGTTTGGTGCGTCATACCAAGGTATTAAGCCAGAGGCTTGTGTGCCAAGCTCACCCTTCTCTTTTAAATTGAGTCGGCCGTGTTCATCACAATATCGCATTCGTGTGAAGCAGTTGATGATGAACCGTAGGCGATCATTGCCTGTTAAGTCCTCTTGCCACATGTCCGGTTGGTTACCGTACATTGCAGCAAAAAATTCTTCAGCTTGGTTGCTTTGAATATGTTGGGTCAATTCTTTTGCATGTTCTCGGGTATCTTCTATGGACCACTGTGGCGGTAGGCCAGCATGAATCATGCAATAACCTAGTACAGTGTCTTCATAAAAGAAGGGTAATGCCCGAACCCACTGAATTAACTCTTCAGCGTCGTCTGCATCTAAAATATCTGAGAAAGTGTCTGAACGGTGCGACTTCTTTTGCCCAAATGCTGTCGCTAAAAAATGACATTCATGATTACCTAAAACGCTTCGTGCGCTATCGCCTAGCAATTTGATAAAACGTAACGTTTCTAGTGATTTAGGACCTCGGTTGATAAGGTCGCCGGCAAACCAGAGTTGATCTTGGCTGGGGTCGAATTGTATTTTATCTAATAGCCTTTGTAGCGGATCATAACAACCTTGAATATCACCGATGGCATAGCAGGTCATTGGTGATTGTACTAGTGGAGCGTTCTCGGAATGGATAAAGAAAACGTGGGTATGTTAGCTTTAAACTTATTACCGTCTGCATCCAACATGTCGTAACTGCCTTGCATTGCACCGACAGATGTTTCAAGCACAGCGCCACTTGTGTACTCAAATGACTCACCTGGTTGAATATGTGGTTGTTCGCCGACAACGCCTTCGCCATGTACTTCCTGAACTTTGCCGTTTGAGTCGGTAATAACCCAGTGGCGACTGACAAGTTGGGCTTCAATATCCCCAGTGTTTTTTATCGTAATGGAATAGGCAAAAACATAACGTGCGGCTTCTGGCTCTGAAGAAGATGCAATATACGTTGTATCGACGTTCACTTTGATATGTTGGTTTTTTGTATCACTCATACGGTTTTCTATAAAGAACTTGTTACGATTTATGTTATCTGAAGTAAGATGTTATTAACCGCTATTATCTAGGAAAACGTGATTTGAGAGTACATATTTTAGGCATTTGTGGCACATTTATGGGTGGCTTGGCTGTGATGGCACAAAAGCTTGGACATACTGTGACAGGGTCAGATGCGGGTGTTTACCCGCCTATGAGCACACAGCTAGAAGCTGAAGGTATCGAACTGATGCAAGGTTATAGTGCGGATAACCTCGCTGTTAGACCAGACATTGTGGTGATTGGTAATGCGCTGTCCAGAGGAAATGAGGAAGTTGAGGCTGTATTGGCTTTAGGTTTGCCTTATACGTCGGGTGCGCAATGGTTAGCTGAACATGTATTGCAAAACAAATGGGTACTGGCAGTGGCCGGTACGCACGGTAAAACAACCACCAGCTCAATGCTTGCATGGATATTGGAAGAGGCGGGGAAAGCGCCGGGTTTTTTAATAGGTGGGGTGCCGCTCAACTTTGGTATTTCGGCGCGTTTGGGATCATCTGATTATTTCGTAATAGAAGCAGACGAGTACGACACGGCATTTTTTGATAAGCGTTCAAAGTTTGTTCATTATCGCCCTAAAACCTGTGTGCTTAATAATCTTGAGTTTGACCACGCGGACATTTTTGATGACCTTGATGCCATTAAACGCCAATTTCACCACCTGATTAGAACAGTGCCTAGTAATGGCTTGTTGATCAGCCCAACTGATGATGACAATTTAAATGAAGTGCTGTCTCAAGGGTGTTGGTCACCGGTTGAAAAAGTCAGCGTTCAACCAGCACAAGAGGCACCATGGCGTGTTGATAATGTTGAAACAGGAGAGGGCGCGTTTGATGTCTATCACGGCAATCAATGTGCAGGCAGAGTTAAATGGGCATTAAGTGGTAAGCATAATGTGTCTAATGCACTAGGTGCGATCGCTGCTGCACACCATGTGGGGGTTTCACCATCACAAGCTATTGCGTCTTTGGCAACGTTTCAAAATGTAAAACGCAGGATGGAGGTGCGTGCTGTCATTAACGATATTACGCTGTACGATGATTTTGCGCATCACCCAACGGCTATTGCCAGTACGCTGGCTGGCTTGCGAGGAAAAGTCGGGAGCCAGCGTATTATTGCAGTGTTAGAGCCCCGTTCAAACACGATGAAAATAGGTGTGCATAAAGCTAGTCTACTACCTTCTTTAGCAGATGCAGATATGGCGATGATTTACCTCCCTGATGAGCTAGAATGGGATATGAACCTCGACGCATATTCGAACATTCAAACCTTTAATTCGATTAACCAGTTAGTCACGGCGATTACATCAAAAGCTGAAGCGGGTAATCATGTGCTGTTTATGAGTAATGGCGGTTTTTCAGGCATTCATCAAAAAGTTGAGGACGTGTTAAAGGAATAACCTAAGTGAGAACGCCAATAAACAATGTGCCTATCTTTCCGCTGTCTACAGTGTTATATCCCGAAGGCGTATTGTCATTAAGAGTTTTCGAGCCGCGTTATTTAGACATGGTCAGCGCCTGTTTAAAAGAAGACAGGCCTTTTGGGGTGTGTTTGATTGCTGAAGGTGCCGAGGTGGGCCCTGTAGCGAAATGCTTCCAAGTAGGAACGTTAGCAAAAATAATTAATTGGAATCAATCAACGGACGGTATTTTGGAAGTTGAGACAGTGGGTTGCCAACGCTTTAGGTTATTAAAAAGTGAGGTTACAAAACAAAATTTAATAGTAGGGGATATACAGCTATTAAACGATTCGCCACCGGTTACTTTGCCTAATGAATTCGCAAGCTTAGTCATTACCTTGAAAAATGTTATTAACCATTCGTCCAGCTCCGTTACAACTAATGAAGAAAGCTTTAACGACCCTAATTGGGTGAGTTATCGGCTAATTGAAATGTTGTCGATGGAGGCTGTCATGCGCCAACGATTATTAGAAATTGACGACGCTATTGAACGACTACACATTATCTTAGGATTGTATTCAAATATTAAGACCTGAAATGTACGATAAATAGGGATTTGTACTATAGTTTGTATTGTATAAATATTAAGGTTGGTATTGTTTTGTATAGATCTCTTAAGCACGGCTTTGAGCTGGCTATTTTAATGGTTTTGTCGTTGTTTCTTTATGCGAGCTCAGCACATGCCGCCGCAGGTCATCAAAATATTTTATTGACGCTGGATGAGGTTAAAGCATTGGTGGACTTTGGCGAGGTAACACTGGTTGATGCGCGCCCTTATATTGCTTATAAAAAAAATCATATTAAGGGTGCTGTGTCTGTACCGACCGATGAAACATTTGCGAAATCAGGTCGATCTGATTTGGTTGCTAGCGTCACACAAATGCGTGGCTTAATGAGTAAAGCGGGTCTCGATGAGAGCTCCAAAGTAATTATTTATGGTGATACGAACTTATTAAATATTTCCAGACTGTTTTGGGTGTTTGAAACGTTTGGCCTTTCAGATGTGGCGATAATGAATGATTCTCTTACAAATTGGGGAAAACACAGTTACCCTACAGAGTCAGGCGAACAAAGCATTAGATCTTCGGTAATATACCCAACCTTAAGGGAAGGTAGGTTAGCGACGATGTTGATGGTGTATACAGCGATGAAGAACGAAGAAGAATCGCTGATCGACGCAAGAGCAGCTGTTGAATATAAAGGTGAGCAATCAGCCACTGGGGTGTACGGGCATATACCCACGTCTATTAATATTCCATGGCAAAGCAACTTCACAGCAAATTTTTCTAAATTCCGGCCAATTGATGAATTAAAAGATATTTATAAAGGCGTCGAGCAGAAAAAGATGAATACGGTTTATTGTAATAAGGGTAAAGAATCAGCTTCTAACTATGTTGCGCTACGGTTGTTAGGGAAGCCTGTTCGAGCTTACGATGGATCGTGGCACGAATGGAGTCTTCAAGAAGGGTTACCTATTGAAAAAGGACATTAACGTTCCTATGTATAAATTTTCTGGTCTGTCTTTTTCGTCTATCCGTTATCAGTTTATTGTGTTGATGATGGTGATGGCGTCAATTTTGATTATTGGATATTCAATATTTACCTATAACAATGCAAAATCAGAGTACGAGAAAGAGGCTAGAAATGAGTTGGTAGTTATTAGCCGAGCTCTTAATAATGATTATGCTGAATTAATCATAATGGGCTTGCCTAGTACGAGTATTGAAGTGCGACATAAGTGGGAATCCTTTCCTGTGATTATGCACGTAGATTTAGAGGATTTAAAAGAAAATCCAGTTCTACATTACACCAGAGATGGTCTGAGTCATAAGCCTATTGTGATTGACGACAGCAAAAACTTTGTCATTACAGGTGACACAACTCGCTTTCACCATAAAGTTGTTCATCAAGGTAAGCAAGTTGGTGTTGCTCGGTATGTAGTTTCTAACGTTCGCTATCAGGGGCTTATAGACAAATTATTTCAACGATTGTTGATTTCGATTCTGTTTGCTTTAGTGTTGTCTGTTCTATTGTCACTGTCGTTACAGGAATTTTTTGTTTTTCCATTACAACGTTTAATGCAAAGAATTAATGTCATCGTTGATAAGCAAGACTATTCTGCGATTATTGATATTGACCCTAAAGATAACAGTGAATTTGCTTTACTTGCTAAAGAGTTTAATTCGCTGCTTAAACGGGTTGATACGACACTGCAAAAAGTTAAAGATTCAAAAGCATACGCCCAAGAACTCGCATTTTACGATGAGTTGACTAAGCTACCGAATAGGCGGCTGCTTAATGAGCGCATGGAATACATATTAGATATTGCGAAGCGAGAAGAGCTCCATGGTGCTTTGTTGTTTATAGACTTGGATCACTTTAAAACATTAAATGACTCACGCGGCCATGCGGCTGGTGATGCGTTGTTAAAACAGGTATCTACGCGCCTTAAAAAAGTATTTCGTGCTGAAGATACTATAGCAAGGCTAGGTGGTGATGAATTTGTAATTTTATCTGGCCATTTAGAACCTTCTGAGGAGGCTGTGGTCAATCAAATTCATTCTTTAATGTTGAAGCTTAAGAGCGTATTGAGCGAAGCCTTCCAGGTGGAAGATGAAAGCTATCACTTAACAGCGAGTGTGGGTATTACAACCTTCCCCGGTATGGCCAGGGGTGCAGCTGAACTTATGAAACAGGCCGATGGAGCAATGTATCAAGCTAAAGAAGCAGGGCGAGATGGCTATCGGTTTTATGAAGAAGTTATGCAAGAAGTGGCCGATGCTCGTTTACAAATGGAGAATGATTTACGTCACGCCATAGAAAAAAATCAGTTCGAATTGTACTACCAACCACAGGTGGATGAATATGGTCGAATATTAGGTGCAGAGGCCTTATTACGTTGGATAAAAAGTGATGGTGAATTTGTATCTCCCGCTGAGTTTATACCCGTTGCAGAACAAACAAGGCTGATTTTACCCATTGGGGGCTGGGTTATGGGTGAAAGTTTCAAGCAGTTAGCAGCGTGGCAAGGGCTGGGAATTGATGACAGTTTTAGATTGTCTGTAAATATTAGCCCTTACCAATTCCATCAAGATGATTTTGTAGAAAAAACGCAAGCATTGCTTAAGGAAACAGGTGCATCGGCAGCGCTCGTCACTTTGGAAGTAACGGAAGGTATTACTATTAAAGATCTGGAATCAACGATTGATAAAATGAAAGAATTAACAAAAATCGGGTTCAAAATATCTATGGATGATTTTGGGACTGGGTATTCATCTTTAACGTATTTGAAGCAGTTACCTCTCAGTGAGTTGAAGGTGGATCAGTCTTTTGTAAGGGATTTGCATATTGATAGGTCTGATGCAGAAATTGCAGCAACAATCATTGCGATGGCTAAAAACTTAAACCTTGAGGTGGTCGCTGAAGGGGTTGAAGAGGAAAGTCAATTGCGCTTTTTGAGTAGAAATGGGTGTGAGGTTTTTCAAGGGTATTACTTTCATAAACCGATGCCGGTTAAAGACATCGACGAATTATTGTTCGGTAATGTTGTTGTTTTATAAAAACAATCATTAACCCTTAAAAGAATGGATAAAGGGCCGTGTTTTTTTGACAGTCAGTTACCTAATTATTTACAAAAAAATAATATAAAAAAACCCGCCGAAGCGGGTTTTTTAACGAACATTTGGTATCTATTTTACGGATACACCTAACGCTTTTACTGTTTCAACGTTAAGGTATTTATCAACAGGTAGTTTATTAGCGCTTTGGAATGCATTAATTGCAGATATTGTGCTTGCTCCAATGACGCCATCAATTGAACCCGGGTTAAAACCTTTTGCTTTTAACGCAGATTGAATTTGCGAAATACGACCTTGAGTCATATTGGTTTCACATAGAATTGAACGCCATTGCATAAACCCATCACTAACTAACTCTTGGTGAGTAACTGTTTTGTACGTTGCTGGGATAGCAATGCGTTTTTCAGCTGCTGCAGAAGCTAGTTTACGTACTTTAACTGTTTTAAATTGCGCAGGAATGGCAACTTCACGTGTTGTTGCAGGTATTTTAACAACTTTTCTCGTAACAGTTTTAAACGTAGCAGGTGTTTTTGTTAAACACACTTTTTGGCCTGTTCGCGTTGCCGTAGGATGATCAGTGTTATGAATCTCATGCCATACAATAGATGCTGGTTGAACTTGTTTTGTTCTAGTAAGCGTACTATATTTAGCTGGGATTGCATTGCGAGACTCAGATGCAGCCGACACAACTTCTTGCGCGGTAATAGTTTTGTACTGAGCAGGAATTTCTATGGTCTTAGTAGTGGCTGGTGTTGCTAAGACGCTTCTAGTAACCGTTTTATATTGTGCAGGGACTTCAACTAAACACATAATTTCACCCGTGGCTGAATCAATACGTTGAATTGGGCCTGTACCTTTTTTCCATATGGTGTGCGCAGGTTTAACCAATACTTGTTCTGATTCGGTTTTATACGTAGCAGGCACTTGTACTATTTTGCTTGATGCTTCGCTAACAAGAACAGTCTTTTCAACAGTACGGTATGTAGCTGGTATTGTGTTAACTGATTCTGATGCTTCAGCAACTAATACTTGCTCTGATACGTTTTCGAAACGAGCTGGTGTTGTGTGTTCATGGAAACACATGCCAGGTGTTGCAGAATCGATATCAGCGCCATATTTCTTTGCTAATGCTAGCAGTTCACTCGTAGCAGGTGCTGCACTTCTGTTTAGATCTAATCGCCAAACAAGTTGTTCGGCACTCATTTGAATATTTTCAGATTCTGAACCGTAGACTGCCGGTACTGGAATGAATTTGCTTGAAGCAGCGCTTACTTCGATTGTTTCAGTGCCCCATTCATATGTTGCTGGTGTTACTTCAACGCGTTCTGATGCTTCAGTTGCTAGCATTTGCTCGCTGACGGTTTTAAATTTCTCTGGCACCCAAACACGCGCGTAACATTCGCCGCTTTTAGCATTAGGTGGTAATAAGTCACCCTGAGTCGATGAGCCTTGTGTTGACGTTTGGCGAGAAGCAGCTAGATCTAATTCTCTTTTTGAAATAGCTGACTCACGCGTGTCTAATGCTGCTGCGCGCCCCTTAAGTTCAGATTCGTAAGCACTTGCGCTACCTTGCTCTGTGCTTGCGCAACCCACTGTCATTACAATGGCACTGACCACTGCAACGTTCATGGTTACTTTACGTATATTCATTTTATATCCTTTTGTTGTTTTTAGGTTTATGCCAAAAGACATAGACGTAGTTTAATAACAACAACCTGAATAGTGAGTGAACAGCTTAGGAACGTTTGTTTCTGATTGCGTAAAAACCCCATATACACAGAGCTACGATTAATAGGAGAGGCCATTTGTTTAGTATGTTGGGGGGTATCAATTCTGTTGATTTTTCAAAAAAGAAGCCAGGCAGTAAGTAAGCAGGCGCCCATAATAATGATGCAATAATATTAATGGGGATATATTTCTTTAGTGACATGTCTAAAATACCAGCGACTAATGGAATGACGGCCCGGATAGGGCCAACAAACCGCCCAATTAGAATACTAAATATGCCGTACTTTTCAAAAAAACGGTGTCCTTTTTCTAATACAGTCGGGTTATTCTTAAACCAGTTAAGATTATAGATTCGTTGATCGTAGTGTTTGCCTAATGCAAAACTTAAACCGTCTCCTATAGAGGCACCAGCTGCTGCCCACAAGACCGTGCTAACTAAATCTAGCGTACCATTGCTAATGAGTGCGCCAACTGCAAACATAATGGCAACCCCAGGAACAATAACGCCGACAATAGCTAACGATTCAAGCATGGCTATTAAAAACACTATCAGGCCTGCCCATGTAGGGTTCTGGTTGATGAGTTCAGTAAGGGTATTTAGAAAGTCAGCAAACATGCTGGAATACGTTAATCGGTTTGGTTGCGCATAAAGTCAGCGGTATTAAAAAAGGCCTGCATCAGCTCATCATGCATGGGCTTTACAATATCCATTTTAGATAAGGCAACGTCCATGCAATGTAGCCATTGGTCACGTTCTTTTGTGCCGACTTTAAAAGGGAGGTGGCGAGCACGTAAGCGTGGGTGACCAAATTTTTCAATGTATAAAGAAGGGCCGCCTAACCAACCGCTAAGAAACATGAATAACTTATTTTCTGCGTCACTTAAATCGGGGGCGTGCATATCCCTTATTACTTTAACGTCGGCGATAGAGTTCATTGCCTCATAGAAGTTTTTTGTTAGCTGGCGGACACCTGCTTCGCCGCCCAGTTTTTCGTACTGAGTTAGTTTATAGATTTGTCCGGGTTTAACAGTGTTAATCATTTGATGTTGGCGAAAGCAACGGATGCAGCATCTAAGGTGGCGCTAATGTCTTGTTCGGTATGTGCTGCCGAAACAAAACCGGCTTCAAACGCCGAGGGTGCTAGATAAACGCTTTGTTTTAACATCTCGTGAAAAAATTGTTTAAATCGTTCTTGATCACATTGCATTACTTGTTCAAAACGGCTGATATTTTTTTCTTCAGAGAAAAACAGACCGAACATGCCACCTACTTGATTGGTCGTAAAGGCAATGTTGGCTTTATCAGCGCGTTGTTTTAAACCATTGAGTAACTTACTAGTACGTTCTGATAAATTTTCATAAAACCCTGGCTGGCTAACAAGCTCAAGGGTGGTTAGCCCAGCCGTCATAGCCAGTGGGTTGCCAGATAAGGTGCCGGCTTGATAGACAGCACCTTCTGGTGCTAAGTGCGCCATAATGTCGTTACGTCCACCAAAAGCACCGACAGGCATGCCGCCGCCAATGACTTTACCTAGTGTGGTTAAGTCGGGTTTTACGCCATACAGTTCTTGTGCGCCGCCTAGGGACACGCGAAAGCCACTCATGACTTCGTCAAAAATTAAAACAATGCCGTATTGATCACATAAAGTTCTTAAGCATTCTAGAAACCCAATTTCTGGGGGAATGCAGTTCATGTTGCCGGCTACTGGTTCAACGATAATGCAGGCGATGGTGTCACCCTTTGATTTTAATGCCTCAATGATGGCTTCTGCATCATTAAAAGGAAGAGTCAATGTGTGATCGGCTAGCGCAGCAGGCACACCGGGTGAGCTAGGTACGCCAAATGTTAAAGCGCCAGAGCCAGCTTTAACCAGTAGAGAGTCAGAATGTCCGTGATAGCAGCCTTCAAATTTAATAATGTTGTCACGGCCAGTGAAACCACGTGCTAAGCGAATGGCGCTCATGGTTGCTTCGGTACCCGAGCTAACCATGCGTACTTTTTCAATAGACGGCACAAGTGCGCAGACTTTCTCCGCCATCATGGTTTCAATAATAGTGGGTGCGCCAAAACTCAGGCCTTTTTCAGCCGCTAACTTAACGGCGTTGATGACATCAGGGTGGCTATGCCCTAATACCATTGGGCCCCATGAACCGACATAGTCGATATATTGTGTACCGTTCGTATCGGTAATGTAAGCACCGTTAGCGCGGTCAATAAAAACAGGGTCACCACCAACGCCTTTAAAAGCCCGGACAGGCGAATTAACGCCACCAGGAATACGTTGTTGTGCTTGGTCAAAAAGAGAAGGGTTACTCATATTGGTATTGGCTAATGGATTAGCTGTGTATTATATCGTTGAGTTCAGCGAAAATGTTTTTGATTTTTGCTGGTATTACACTTTTACCCTGTTGGTAGCTAGCTCTGTTAATGGAAATGTTTTACTTTCAATGACGTGAGTTTATAACGCTAAAAAAACAAGTGATATAGCTCATACGGTTCTTATGTTGTAGTACGAATGAACAGTCGTACTACGCTTGATGTGCTTAAGGTGAATTCTTTCTTCTTTCGCTAATACGTCTGTCTTCATCAGAGTCATTAGTATCCTCATGTTCCAGAATATCGTTATTTTCCAGCCATAAAGCATTGATAATACCGAAAGAACAGGCCAATAGCGCGCCTAGTATCCAAGTGAAATACCACATAAGCGAGTCTCCTAATAAAGTGAGTGATCGTTTTCGCGAATAAAACGAGTGGTTAATTTACCCCATAGTTTTCTATAACACCATGCTGTGTAAATAAAAATAATAGGTATAAAAAAAGCAGCTGCTATAGACATGACTTGTAAAGCATAACTGCTAGAGCTACCGTTAAAGATGGTCAGGCTATCTTGCAAGGCGATTGATGATGGAACGATAAACGGAAACAACGATCCGGCAGCCGTTACTATTGCGCCAATGATGGCGATACAGCTAGATAAAAATGTTAATAGTGGAAAGTTGTTTGAAAATAGATAAGCAGTAGCTAACCCAAAAATTCCAACTATAGGTGCGATGATCAAATTTGGATAAAGTTGGTAGTTGTTAAGCCAACCGGCTTTTGTTGTTTCAACCAACGCAGTTGTATTGATAGTGTTGCCATCCATAATCTGCCAAAGCAGGAGCCCCATAAGAATAAAGCTTATTAATGAAGCCAAGCTGGATGCCTTGATGAATTTGGCAAGGCGCGTATTTAAAGCCTCATCTGTACGCATTTTTGAGTAGCTTGCGCCATGTAAAATTAACAAACTAGTACAGAAAATGCCTGAAAGGATAGCGAACGGATTGAAAAGGCTTATAAATGTAGTGCTAACCATGGCACGATGAAGCTCATCCATTGAAAAAGGTAAGCCAATAAACAGGTTACCAATGATGACCCCTAAGAAAAATGTAGGGAAAATGCTTCCAACAAAAATACCCCAATCCCAAAATTCACGCCAGCGTGGGTCATCAATTTTGCCACGATAGTCAAACCCTAATGGTCTAAAAAATAAACAAAAAAGAGCCAACATTAAAGGAAAGTAAAACAGGGAAAAGGAGGTGCCATATATGACTGGCCAAGCTGCAAAAATTGCGCCTATGGCAAGTACCAACCATACTTGATTGCCATCCCAGTGTGGTGCAAGCACGTTGATTAAAATACGACGTTCGGTATCAGTTTTAGCAGCGAAGGGAAGAATGATGCCAATACCTGTATCGAAGCCGCTTGTGAGCATAAATGCGGTGAATAGAACGCAAATGAGTACCCACCAAATAATTTGTAATGTTTCTAGTTCAAGCATTTATTTCTCCGCTTTTTCTAGTTTTTCAAAATGGTACCGGCCAGTGTGTAACGAGCTGGGCCCAAGTCGGGTGTACTTAAGCATTAAAAACATTTCGACAACAAACAGTAAGGTATAAAACAGAATAAGCCCGGTTAAACTGAAATATAAGTCATTAGCAGTGAGCGTAGAAGTACTTAAGTTGGTGGGTAAAATACCACCTATACTCCAAGGTTGACGACCGTATTCAGCAACAATCCAGCCAGCTTCAGAGGCAACCCAAGGCAGCGGCAGAGAATACAATGCCAACTTGAGTATCAAAGGGCGTTCAGAAATATGTTTTTTGGTGTTTGAATAGATAAATGAAAGCCCAAAAACCAGTAACATCCACATCCCTGATGCAACCATTACACGGAATGTCCAGAATAGAACAGGGACATTAGGTACCGTATCTAACGCTGCTAGTTGTATTTGTTCTTCAGTTGCATCAACAACATTGTCGGTATATTTTTTAAGCAATAATCCATAGCCTAGATGTTCTTTGATTTGTTCAAAGGAGGCTTCATCAACGTCGCTTGCTGTGCCACTCTTAAGTGCCATTAATAGGCGGTAAGCATGTATGCCTTCACGAATTCTCGCTTTGTTTTCGGCAACCAGGTCTTTAATGCCTTTAACTTCTTCATCAAATGAACGGGTGGCTATAATGCCTAATAAATAGGGAATCTTGACAGCGTTATGTGTTTCTTGTGCTTCACGATCAGGGAAGCCGAATACGGTGAAGGCTGCTGGTGCTTCTTCGGTTTCCCACTCAGCTTCGACGGCTGCTAGTTTCATTTTTTGGACTTGGCCGGCTTCGTAACCACTTTCGTCACCCAAAACGATGACAGACCCTATAGCGGCTAAACCAAATGCGGCAGCAATAGCAAAGGACCGATGTGCAAATGCTAGATCGCGTTTTTTCAACATGTACCAAGCAGAAATGCTTAATACAAACATAGAGCCTGTTACATAACCTGCAGAAACGGTATGGATAAATTTAACTTGAGCAACGGGGTTTAGAATGAGTTCTGCGATGCTGGTAAGTTCCATTCGCATTGTCTCATGGTTGAATTCGGCGCCAACGGGGTGCTGCATCCATGCATTCGCAATAAGAATCCACAGTGCTGATAAATTAGAACCAATAGCAACCATCCATGTGGCAGATAGATGTTGTAATTTACTGAGTCGATTCCAACCAAAAAAGAACAAGCCCACAAATGTCGACTCTAAGAAGAAAGCCATCATGCCTTCAATGGCTAGTGGCACACCGAATACGTCGCCCACATAGTGAGAATAATAGGCCCAGTTAGTACCAAATTGAAATTCCAAGGTGATACCAGTTGTAATGCCCATGGCAAAGTTAATGGCAAACAGCTTGCCCCAGAACTTCACCATGTCTTTGTAAATTTGCTTACCGGTCATCACGTAAACAGATTCCATGATGGCTAAGAGGAAAGACAGCCCCATCGTAAGCGGAACAAAAATAAAGTGGAATAGCGCCGTGATGGCGAATTGCATTCTCGATAGTTGGATGACGTCATCAGGTGACATTAGGGTGTTTCCTTTTTAACAGGTGAAATGCTCTCCCCAAAAAGAGTTTTGGTGAAAGATTGTTGTACGTCTTGTTGCGGGTTTGAGAACCACAAAAGCTTAATAACGATAATTAAAGCAAGCTTAATAACCAAAATAGCAATAATTTCTTTACTGAATGTGCTTTTAAAGAACTTTCGCATCATATATATTCCAATAAATTATATAGCTATTCTATTTCAGAATATAGATATAAATCAAGTTGGTCTTGATTCGTTATTACTTTAGAGTATTTATGCGCTAAATATAAGCGTTAATCGATTTTGTGTACTTAAGCAGGCTCAGCAAGAATAACAATACCGCGTTGAATGAAGTCATCCACAATGCTTAGTCCGCCTTGTATAACTACATCGGGATTCGGATGTTTTAATTGATTTGCAAGTTGGGTTAATAATGTTTCTGTTGTCAATTCAATATTATCAGTTAGTGAAGCTAGTAAGGTGTGAGTCATAGGAGTTGTTTCCAAAAAACCAGCCTGATTGTCTGTTGTTCGATAAACAACAAGGTAAGTAGGTTCGTTAGGCGCTTCACTAGGCAAATAGTCAGGTGATATTTTATGAACAGGGTACGTATAGGCCACTGCCATAGCTGTATTGGATACTGTCAGTATTTTATTTAGTGGGTCTTTAATCGTTTTATGTTGGACCTCGCTTTCTTCTGCAATGGAGATAAATAACTCGGTCCATTCATAGTGCGCGAGTTCTACTAAGAAAGGTAAGTCATTTTCAGATTCTTTGCTCTCACGTCGTTCGCTTTGTAAAAACTGAATAAACTCTTGGGAGATTTCTGAAAAATAAGGAGTGTGGCTTTGGTGGCGAGAGAAAAAATCTCGGCACAATGCCGTCCATTTGGCCTCTGGTAATATTTGTTTAAGGACCGGAAAACCGTCGCTAAGCATGCCTGAAATGTTGGCAAAAAGAAGGTCGCGGTACATGTCCATCCGGCGCTCTTCAATGTCCGTCGGTTTAGGCGAATTATCAGGGTCGCGAATATACTGGGTAAATTGGCGCTGCGTCTTAATGAAAGACGGGGTGTTATCCTGTTGCACGTTTTTGTTCTTGTTGGGACACATAATTAGATTGAGCTTGATGAATAAGATCAACTTCTTCAAGTAAGTCAGCAAGCGGGGGGATGTTTAAATCACGTTCTAGCAGTGTAGGGAAAACTCCGAATTGTTCGTAAGCGGTGTCTAATAATTTCCACACGGGGTCAATTACTTTTGTGCCATGAGAATCAATAATAATATCTTCAGATTCATGGTAGTGGCCGGCTATGTGTGCATAGCTAATACGGTCACCAGGTAGTGCTTTAAGAAATTTTTCGGCACTGTATGAATGGTTAACACTATTGACATAAATATTGTTGATATCAAGTAATAATTTACAGTCTGCCTTTTTAATCACAGCATTGATGAAATCAATTTCTTCCATTTCTTTGCCGGGTGCTGCGTAATACGATGCGTTTTCTATGGCGATTTGTTCGCCTAAAATATCTTGAACTTGAATAATTCTATTAGCCACATAATCAACCGCTTCTTCAGTGAAGGGGATAGGCATTAAGTCATACATATGACCACCGTCACTACAGTAAGTAAGGTGTTCAGTATAAATTTTGATTTGGTGCTGTTTTAAAAAGTTGCGGATATCGCGAACAAATTCAACGTCTATTGGATCTGGACTACCAAGACTAAGTGATAGACCGTGGGTGACAAATGGAAACTGCTCAGTTAGAGCCCGAAGTTGTTTGCCAAATTTCCCACCAATACGAATCCAATTTTCAGGAACGATTTCATAAAAATCGACATTGCTAGGCGGGTTCTCAGAGAGCGAGCCCGTGAAGGCTCGCCTTAATCCGAGACCTGCTCCATTAACTGGATAGGTACTATTCATATTGTTATATGAACTTATTTTTTACCGCTACATTTGCCTTCAGCACACTTGCCTTCGCCGCATTTAGCTTCTTTTGCTTTTTCTGCCGCTTTATCAGCGCCACATTTGCCTTCGCCACATTTAGCTTCTTTAGCTTTGTCGCCACCGCATTTGCCTTCGCCACATTTAGCTTCTTTAGCTTTGTCGCCACCGCATTTACCTTCGCCGCATTTAGCTTCTTTAGCTTTGTCGCCACCGCATTTACCTTCGCCGCATTTGCCGTCAGCTTTTTTACCGTCTTTAGCGCCGCATTTGCCTTCACCACATTTGCCTTCAGCAAGCACCATATAGCCTGTTTCAAGTTCAGTTGCACCAAATGGGTTTGTAGCTGCGCTAGCAGCAGGAGCGAAAGCCATAGATGTTACGAATGCTGCGCCAATGGCAGCTACTAATGGTTTTTTTGTAGAATTTTTCATAATGTTGTCCTTTATTGTAATGTTAAAACTATATAACTAGTCGTCTTGCCATAGTTCTTATTGAAGTTCAGACAAATCTGACTTGTTAACTATATGCGATTTACTAGACCATGCAAAGATAAAAAATCTTACAGCTGTTTTTAATAATTTGCGTAGTAACAATAGCTGGGGGTGTATGAACTGGAAATGAATTAGTCGATAACTTTCTTCTTGAACTCACAAAGGTCTTCAATGACGCAGGAGCCACACCGTGGCTTACGGGCAACGCATGTATATCTACCGTGTAAAATGAGTAGATGATGGGCATCAATAGAGAAAGCTGATGGAACATGTTTCACGAGCTTCTTTTCGACGTCTAACACGGTTTTTCCGGGTGCCATGTTGGTTCGATTGCTTACCCTATATATATGCGTATCAACTGCCATGGTCGGTTGCCCAAAAGCAGTATTTAGTACAACATTGGCTGTTTTTCGCCCAACACCCGGTAGCGCTTCTAACTCCGCACGAGTTTGTGGTACGTCACTGTCGTGTAGGTCAACCAACATTTTGCAGGTTTTAATAATGTTGGCGCCTTTGGTGTTAAACAAGCCAATCGTCTTAATGTATTGCTTTAGCCCATCGACACCCAAATCGTAGATTGCTTGAGGTGTGTTAGCTACAGGGTAGAGCTTGTCCGTGGCTTTGTTAACGCCTTTGTCGGTAGATTGGGCGGAGAGAATGACAGAAATCAACAGCTCAAATGGTGAGCTGTAATTGAGCTCTGTTTCAGGGTCTGGAATAGCCTTGGCTAAACGTTTAAAAATCTCTAGGCGTTTGGCTTTGTTCATCTATGACGTAGAGTTAATTACTTTAGAACCCATTTTTTATCTTCAAGAATCAATTCAGCTTGTTTTTGTTGGGGAACACCTAATACCAAGAGCTTTTGTAAGTGAGAATTAGAGAAAGGGGTATGCTCTGTATAAGCGCTAGTAAAATCTACAGTAGCCTGTGTTGTTGATGTCATGCGAATGGCATCAATTGTTTGAACTTGTTGTATAACGGCGATAATACGTGCATTTCGAAGATTGGCATCTCCCCATGGTTTGCCTACTAATAGCTTTTCGCCTTCATCTGTAAACTTTAAATAAACACCAGAACGGCCAGAGGTTTTACATTCGGCTAAATTGGCATCAATAACAGTTTGTTGCTCTGAACACGTCCAGCCACGTGCATCTTTGCCATGAGCGTTGGGGTTATTAGTAACGATGCTAACCGCATAACCCGATGGTTTGTCTGGTGAATTGAGGGTGGCAAGCGCTAATTCTTTAGTTAGAACAGGAGGTTTGTGGCAGGCTAAAAGAATTAAGCAGCCAGTGATAATAAGAACAATTTTGCTGAGTTGGTTTACCATAATCAATCTTTAAGGAATTATTGAACGGATGATACATTGTAATCTAGAGGTTAGGTATTCGAATGATTAATTGGTCAAAAATTGATACTGTCTTATTGGATATGGATGGCACCTTATTAGACTTACGGTTTGATAATTATTTTTGGCAAACGTTAGTGCCTAAATATTATGCTGAAAGAGAGGGTGTATCGTTAGATCAAGCCGTTAAGACGTTAGCACCTATTTTTAAAGAGGAAGAAGGTAAGCTGAATTGGTATTGTTTGGATTTTTGGAGTAAAAAGTTATCTATCAATATAATAGAGCTTAAACATCAAGCAAAAGCGACGATTCAAGTGCTACCGTACACACGAGAGTTTTTAATGGCGTTGAAACAGGCTGATATTCGTTGTGTATTGGTGACCAATGCGCATATGGATAGCCTGACATTAAAAATGCAAGAAACAGGGTTGATAGAGTTTTTTGATGCGACTATTTGTGCACATGACATTGGTTACCCAAAAGAACATCAGTTATTTTGGCAAGGTATACAGCAGCTAGAAGGTTTTATGGTGGAGCGCACTTTATTTGTAGACGATAGCCTTAGTATTTTGAAATCTGCCGAGACGTTTGGGCTAACTCAACTGGTGGCTATTGCATGCCCAGACAGTACTCAGGCATCTAGGCAAGTTGATGATTTTTTAGCAGTTGAACACTTGGGGGAGTTATTGCCAATAAAATAAAGGTTAGGCCTTTAACGTCTGTAAGGTTTTTTATTTCTATTTTGTGAATGCGTTGTAGGTGGTTTGTAAGCTTTTTTTGTAGCAGGCTTAAGCTTGGGCAATGTGGACGCATCTATATTTTGAAACGGAATTTTATGTGAAATATAGGTTTCAATATCAGGTAGTGAATAAGCGTATGTTTCGCATGCGAAGCTAATGGCAATACCGCTAGCGCCAGACCGAGCTGTACGGCCAATGCGGTGAACATAGTCTTCAGCATCTTGAGGCAAATCAAAATTAAAAACATGTGTCACGTCGGGTATATGTAAGCCACGGGCGGCAACATCGGTTGCAATTAAAATGGGTAGTTCACCATCTTGGAATTTTTTGAGAATTCGTTGACGTTTGTTTTGTGGAACATCGCCAGATAACACGGCACTATTAAAGTCGTTTCCTTCTAGCGTGCGGTTGAGTTTGTCTGCATTATGTTTGGTGTTAATGAAAATAATGGCCCGTTCTGGCGTTTGCTCATTCAGCAGCATAACGAGTAATGGCAATTTTTCATTGTCTGCAGGGTAATACATGTGCTCTACCACTTGCTTAGCAGTAATTTGCTTAGGTTCAATACGCACCATTTCTGGTTCGTTCATATGTTCATAAGCAAGCTCTGTCACTTTGAAAGACAAGGTGGCTGAAAATAACATATTAAGGCGAAGTTCTGGCTCAGGTAGGCGGCGTAATAGATAACGAATATCATTAATAAAGCCGAGGTCAAACATTCTATCTGCTTCGTCGAGTACTAATGCTTCTACACTTCTTAAATTAAATACTTTTTGTTTGAAAAAATCGATAGTCCGGCCAGGTGTACCAATAAGAATATCGATGCCATCTTCTATTGTTTTTCGTTGTTTTTCGTAATCTGTACCACCGTATGCCAAGCCAATTTTAATATTGGTATGTTTGCCGATAATCGCTGCATCGTTATAGATTTGTATGGCCAGCTCTCTAGTGGGGGCTAGAATCAACGCTCTTACGGCTTTTGGGTTTTCTTGTGGTTCAGCCATTAATAAACATTGGTAGGTAGCCAATAAAAAGGCAATGGTTTTGCCCGTTCCGGTTTGTGCTTGCCCAGCAACATCTTTAGATTTTAATGAAATTGGTAAGGTTTGCTCCTGAATAGGTGAGCAGTGTGTGAACCCCGCGTCATTAAGGCCCAGCATAAGTTGTTCGGATAACCCTAACGAGTTAAATGGTGTTTCAGTTAAATGGGTAGATGCCATGAGTTGATTTAGGGCCTGTGAGTTGTCAAAAAAGTGATGTCAGACATGAATAATTTCATGTTAAGCTATGCAGCAGCTATCGTACCCTTTATACGTTAAGGACGCATGGTTTTAATTAAATTGGAGAAAAATAGTGAGTGAGAGTTTAGTACATACATCTGACGATAATTTTGAACAAGATGTGCTTAATGTAACAGAGCCTGTATTAGTGGATTTTTGGGCAGAATGGTGTGGGCCTTGCAAAATGATTGCGCCAATTTTAGACGAAGTGGCGGATGAATATGCAGGCAAAGTCAAAGTGGTAAAGCTTGATATTGACTCAAACCCTGGTATGCCAAGACGGTTTGGCGTTAGAGGTATTCCGACTTTAATGATTTTTAAAAATGGTGAAGTTGAAGCGACTAAAGTAGGTGCTGTTTCAAAGTCTCAACTGACAGCATTTATTGATAGTAACGTTTAATATCAACGTCTTCGTCTAGAAAACTGGACGAAGACGTATTTTAGTGCTACCTTTATACCTGTAATACAAAATTCTTAGCACGCGACGTGCGACATTCAAAAAAAACCAAGACATAATTTAATGCGACATTTAGATCGCACTTTCCCCTATTTACAACCCTCCTAAAAGACTCTATGAATTTAACTGAACTGAAGCGTAAACCTGCAACTGAAATTCTTCAAATTGCTAAAGACTTAGGTGTTGATAACACCGGGCGATCAATAAAACAAAACACCGTATTCCAAATACTAAAAAAAGTAGCAAAAAAAGGCGATGACATCCATGGCGATGGTGTCCTTGAAATTTTATCGGATGGGTTTGGGTTCTTAAGGTCGGCAGATGGTTCATTTTTAGCAGGCCCTGATGATATTTATGTATCACCCAGTCAGATTCGCCGGTTTGGTTTAAGAACAGGGGATACGATTTCAGGGAAAATTCGTCCACCTAAAGACAACGAACGTTATTTTGCCTTATTAAAGGTTGATACGCTTAATTATGAAAAACCCGAACACGCAAAAAACAAAATAGCATTTAAAGATTTAACACCGCTGTTTGCCAATGAGCGTCTATTCCTTGAAATGGGAAATGGTACGACAGAGGATTTAACCGCTAGAATTATCGACCTAGTGTCTCCGATTGGAAAAGGCCAGCGTGGCTTAATTGTTTCTCCGCCAAAAGCGGGTAAAACAATGATTATGCAGAATTTGGCACATTCAATTGCTGTTAATAACCCAGATTGTCATTTAATTGTTTTGTTGATTGATGAACGTCCAGAAGAGGTGACAGAAATGTCACGCACAGTGAAAGGTGAGGTTATTTCAAGTACGTTTGATGAACCAGCAGCTCGCCATGTACAAGTCGCAGAAATGGTTATCGAAAAAGCCAAGCGAATGGTAGAGCACAAACAAGATGTTATTATTTTATTGGACTCAATCACACGTCTAGGGCGTGCCTATAATACGGTGGCTCCTTCATCGGGTAAAATTCTAACCGGTGGTGTAGATGCTAATGCCTTAGAGCGGCCTAAACGTTTCTTTGGTGCAGCACGTAACATTGAAGAAGGTGGCAGCTTAACGATTATTGCCACAGCCTTGGTTGAAACCGGTTCAAGAATGGATGATGTTATTTACGAAGAGTTTAAAGGTACGGGTAATATGGAGCTGCATTTAGAACGTAAAATTGCAGAAAAACGTGTTTACCCTGCTATTAACGTGAACCGTTCTGGTACGCGTCGCGAAGAATATTTGGTTGATGCAGACATCCTGCAAAAAACATGGATTCTACGTAAAATTCTTAACCCGATGGATGAAATGGGTGCAATTGAATTCTTACTTGAGCGCTTTAAGAAAACCAAAACAAACAGTGAGTTTTTTGATTCAATGAAGCGATAGTTAGCTTTTTAGAACAAAAAAAGAGCCTCAATTGAGGCTCTTTTTTTTGCGTAATACAAACGAGTCTAGTCTTTCACTTCTTCTCGAGAAATGGCACGATGACCAATATCAGTGCGGAAATAGACATTGTCCCAATGGATGCTACCGACCGTTTCGTAGGCTTTTATTTGAGCGTCATACACGCTATCGCCTAAAGCGCATGTGCACAATACGCGACCGCCATTAGTCGTGACGTCGACACCTTGCATTTTTGTGCCGGCATGAAATGTTTTTGAATCACTGGTTTCTTCTGAAATACCCGTAATGACATCACCCTTGTTGTAATCAAAGGGGTAGCCACCAGCCGCTAAAACAATACCTATAGCGGTACGTGAATCCCATTTTGCTTGAACGGTATCTAATTGATTATCTAAGGCAGCATTGCAAAGCGCCACCATATCGCTTTGTAAGCGCATCATAATCGGTTGAGTTTCTGGGTCACCAAAGCGGCAGTTATATTCAAGAACCTTGGGCGTACCTTCTGCATCAATCATCACGCCGGCATATAAAAAGCCTGAATAGGGAATACCGTCTTTAATCATTCCATCCAGTGTTGGTTGGATGATGGTGTCCATAATGGTTTGGTGCATTTGTTTTGTTACAACAGGTGCTGGCGAATACGCGCCCATACCGCCGGTATTAGGCCCTTTGTCACCATTGTCACGGGCTTTATGGTCTTGAGATGATGCCATAGGTAATGCTTGATTGCCATTGGCGATAACGATAAAGCTGGCTTCTTCACCGACTAAAAACTCTTCGACCACAACTCGGTGACCAGCTTCGCCAAAGGCATTGCCTGCGAGCATGTCATTCACTGCATCAATTGCCTCTTGTTCAGTTTCTGCGAGAATAACGCCTTTACCTGCAGCTAAGCCATCGGCTTTAACAACGATGGGAGCGCCTTTGGCACGAATGTAATCACTGGCCAATTGAATATCGGTAAAGCTTTGGTAATCAGCAGTCGGAATGTTGTGCCTTGCCAAAAAGTCTTTACAGAATGCTTTTGAGCCTTCAAGTTGAGCTGCTGCTTTTGATGGGCCAAAGCAGCGTAATTTATTGTCTTTAAATACATCGACGATACCTTCAACTAACGGTGCTTCAGGACCGATGATAGTTAAATCTATCGCGTTACTTTTAGCGAAAGAAAGAAGTGCGGGGATGTCTTCAGCTGATATGTCTACGTTAGTTAGCTTTTTTTCTAGCGCAGTACCCGCATTACCAGGCGCAACGAAGACTTGTTTAACGTCTTTTGATTGTGCCGCCTTCCATGCAAGTGCATGTTCGCGACCACCACCACCAACGATAAGAATATTCATAGTTAAGCTCTCTTTAATTTAGTGTCTAAAGTGACGCATGCCGGTGAAGACCATCGCAATGCCGTGTTCATCAGCAGCAGCAATAACTTCGTCATCTCGCATGGATCCGCCGGGCTGTATGACTGCTTTAATACCCACTTCAGCAGCATTATCTAAACCGTCTCTAAAGGGGAAAAATGCATCGGATGCCATCACTGCACCGTTAACCTCTAATCCTGCATGCTCAGCTTTAATGGCCGCAATTCTAGCGGAATTAACACGGCTCATTTGCCCAGCGCCAACGCCGATGGTGGCATTGTTTTTACCGTACACAATGGCATTTGATTTTACAAATTTAGCTACGCGCCAAGTGAATAATAAATCATTCATTTCTTGTTCGGTTGGTTGGCGTTTGCTAACAACAGTTAGGTCGTTGTATAGCTCTGTGTCTGCAGATTGAACAAGTAGGCCACCATTTATACGTTTAAAATCTAATGATGCTTGAGCTGACGTGTTCCATTGCCCACAATCCAATAATCGAACATTCTTTTTACCCGCCACTATCTCAATGGCTGCTTTTTCAATGCTTGGTGCAATAATAACTTCTACAAACTGTTGATCAACGATCGCTTGTGCTGTTGCCGCATCAAGAGGTCTATTGAATGCAATAATGCCGCCAAATGAAGATTCAGGATCAGTTTTATAGGCTGAATTATAGGCATCTAAAATTGATTCGCCTATAGCAACACCACAAGGGTTTGCGTGTTTAACGATGACGCATGCTGGCGCATCATCAAATTGTTTTACGCACTCTAAAGCAGCGTCAGTATCGGCAATGTTATTGTATGAAAGCTCTTTACCTTGTATTTGTTTTGCAGCGGCAATTGAGCCTGGTGTTTGTTGGTTATCCACATAAAAGGCTGCTTTTTGGTGTGGGTTTTCACCATAACGCATTACTTGTTGCTGCTTGAATTGAACATTAAACGTTCTAGCAAAATCGGCTTTGTTACCGTCTTCTTGAATAGTGCCTAAATAGTTGGCAATGGCGCCATCATATTGAGCGGTATGTTCGAATGTTTTAACGGCCAAATTAAACCGAGTAGCATCATTTACAGACCCTGTTGATTTGATACTAGTGAGTACCATCTCGTAGTCTGATGGTTCGACCACTATGGTCACATCTTTGTGATTTTTTGCAGCTGCACGAATCATCGTCGGGCCACCAATATCAATATTCTCAATGGCAGTAGCTAAGTCACAGTCGGGGTTGGCAACTGTTTGTTGAAAGGGGTAAAGATTAACAACAACCAAGTCGATGGCGCTGATGTTATTTTTTTTCATAACATCTTGATCAATATCACGACGCCCTAAAATACCACCATGAACTTTTGGGTGAAGTGTTTTGACTCGCCCATCCATCATTTCAGGAAAGCCGGTGTAGTCACTTATTTCAATAACAGGTATGTTGTTTTGTTGTAGTAACTTTGCAGTACCACCGGTCGAAATAAGCTCAATATCTAATGCGGCAAGTTGTTGGCAAAGTTCTATAACGCCTGATTTGTCTGACACACTAATGAGTGCTCTGGAGATTTTGTTGTTCATGAATAACCCTGGCTATTTGTTGAGACAAATGTCTACTGGATGAACAGCGCATTTTATAGAAATAAGGGCTTTCTTGCTTGTTTTTTTAAGTTAGAAACGACAGCTTGGGGAAATAGGGGCTAATTATTCGATATGGTACTCGGACATTTTTTTTCGAAGTGTTCCTCGACTTAAACCTAACATTTTTGCGGCTTTTGATTGATTTGACTTTGTATAAGCTAGAACGGCTTCTATCAGTGGTTTTTCAACTTCACTGATTACCATCGAATGTAAATCAACAATTTCATCGCCATCAAGTTGATCGAAATAATCTTCTAAGCTTTTTTTAACCTCTTGACATAAAGGTGTTTTGAACGAGTTAGTTGTCATGCCGCTATTGTAATATTATTTTTAAGCGCATAAAAAACTTTATCGATAAAAGCCAATTGTTGTTCGGGGGTGTCTAAGGTGTAGGCTTTTTTTATAGTGGGTAGTAGTGATGTATCAATTTTAGTGAAGTACCAGTTGATATGTTTACGCGCAATTTTTACGCCCATAACCGGGCCGTAAAAGCCATGTAATAGCGTTATATGTTGGCTAATGATGTTATGTCTTTCGTCAAAATCCGGGGCTGCTAACTGCTCGCCTGTTTTAAGGTAATGGTTAATCTCGCGAAATATCCAAGGATTGCCCTGAGCACCACGACCAATCAGTAACCCATCTGCATCCGTATGTTCTAGAACAAACTGTGCCTTTTCTGGTGTGGTAATGTCGCCATTGGCTAAAACAGGGATACTCACGGCTTTTTTTACAGCTCTAATGGTTTCGAATTCAGCGTCACCTTTGTATTTGCAGGCTCGGGTACGACCGTGTACGGCGAGTGAAGCAATCCCCGCTTGTTCTGCTATTTGGGCAATCGATATTGCATTTTTATTTTGCGTATCCCAGCCCGTTCTGATTTTAAGGGTGACGGGTATTGTTACTGTTGACACCACAGCCGTTAATATATCGTTAACCAAGGGTTCATCACGCAATAAAGCGGAACCAGCAGCAACATTACATACTTTTTTTGCTGGGCAACCCATGTTGATATCAATAATTTGAGCACCAGCTTGTTGATTATATAAGGCAGCCGCAGCCATTTGTTGGGGATCTGTACCCACGATTTGCACAGCACGAGGTTCTTTTTCACCTTGGTGGTCTCGTTTTAACTGTGTACGTGGATTATTAATGAGCAAGGGGTTTGAGGCGGTCATTTCTGAAACAGCAAGTCCTGCGCCCAGCTGACGACAAATTTGTCTAAATGGGCGGTCGGTAATACCAGCCATAGGTGATAAAACGAGATTATTATTGAGTGTATAAGGGCCAATCTTCATGTGACTAGTTTAGCAACTTTTTACTTGGGCCGTTATAACGAGACTAAAAGATAGTTAACAAGGTTAAAAACTAAATGATATTTCGAAACCGCTAACAGGCTCTTTTGGTTTACTGAGGTATACAGTGATCTGTTTTGTACTGAAGGGCTTAAATGGGTCGTGCATATCTGCACTGATCAAGTAATCGCTTTTTTTGAATGATACTTGAGCGTTGTTTTGCCCTATGGCGGTAGACAATGTGAGGTGGATAATTGGGTAGTCTTGATTAACGGGCGCCGTATTTTTTATTGTCAGTTTTAGCTGCAGTGTATTTGAACGTGTTGGGTGATTAGATAATTCCCTATCAAGAACTCTTAGTTCATTTGTATTTTTATACTTTGGAATACGAAGGTTAAATGCCTGATTTAGCTTTTCGAAAGCGGGCTGAAGTTGTGTGTTTTGTGTAAAGTAGTTTGGGTAGTTCGACACCAATTGAAATATTAAGGCGATTAAGGCGACAAAACTTAATAACCCAAAGGGTATTTTGCTCCGTTGTTTTGGCTTGTCTGTTTCCCAAGCCGGGTTTTCAAGTTGGGTGAGTTCGTCATGGTTCTCTTCCGTTAATTGCTCATCTACTTCAGGTGTGGCTGGGGCAATGAAAGGGTCTTCTTGAGGAAGCTCTAATGCGCGAACGCTATCAGGCGTTTTAAGTTGGTGCTTAATGGCATCAAAAATATCGTTACAGTGCCCACAGCGAACTAAACCATTTTTTGCGTCTACTTGTTCTTGAGAAACTTGTAGTGTGCTTGAGCAACTGGGGCAAAGGGCGTATTGCATGGGTTTAATTAATGTTTACGAGCGTGCAGGCAAGCCCAATTGTCTTGCACTGTTGGGGGCTCAAAAATAAATTTGTCTGTGTATGCATAGGTAACTGACTCAATTTGTTCCGAGAGAATGCCTGATAGTATAAGCTGCCCATTGGGTTTAACAAGGTTTGAAATGTCGTTGGAAAAGGTAATTAACGGTTCGGCAAGGATATTTGCAACAACCGTATCGTGGGTGTCTTTAGGATAATCATGCGCATCAAAAATAGTTAAACGATCTTGGACACTATTTTTTTCAGCATTATTTTGGGTTGCTATTAGTGCTTGTGGGTCAATATCAATACTGGTGGCTTTGTCTGCGCCCATTAATAATGATGCGATAGCGAGAATGCCGGAACCACAGCCAAAATCAAAGACCGTTGTATTTGTAAGGTTTTGCTGAGCGAGCCAACTTAAACAAAGGGCGGTTGTTGGGTGGGTGCCCGTTCCAAAGGCTAAGCCGGGGTCAAGCCATAAAATGGTTGCATCGGGTTCTGGCGGGGAGTGTTCTGTTGAGCAAACCCAAAAGTCATCACCAAATTTTATAGGCTGAAAGTGTTCTAACCACAATCGCTCCCAGACTTGGTTTTCTAAGCGTTCAAGGTGTATTTTCCAAGAGTTGCTATTATCAACGCTTTCAGTGAAAATCTGCTCTATGCGGCTTAAATCGTGCTGTTCATCAAACAAACCAGTAACTAGTACTTCTTCCCACAAGGGTGTGGTTTCTAACGGTGGTTCATAAATAGGTTGGTTTAGTGCGTCTGTAAAGGTAACTGAAAGAGCCCCGTTGTTTTCGAGTATTTCTTCAAACGAAGGGGCTAGTTCTTTGGATGTTGTGATGGTTACTTGTTGCCATGGCATGGCGTTTTATAACCCTAATTTCTTTTCCAAATAATGGATGTTGTAAATACCAGATGTGAAATCTTTATCAACAACAATATCCCTTAATAATGGGATGTTAGTGTGAACGCCGTCAATAACCATTTCATTTAACGCGTTCTTAACTCTTGCTAGCGCAGACTCACGATCATTACCTGATGCAATCAGTTTGCCGATCATGGAGTCATAATATTGAGGAATCGTATAGCCGTTGTATATATGGCTGTCAAAGCGAATACCCGGGCCACCTGGGACATGAAGTTGAGTAATTTTTCCTGGTGATGGCATGAATGTTTCTGAATGCTCGGCATTTAATCGGCACTCAATTGCATGGCCTTGAATTTTAATATCATCTTGTGAGTAGCTTAAAGGCTCTTCTGCTGCAATTTTAAGTTGTTCAGCGACGATGTCGACATTGGTAACAATCTCAGTAATCGGGTGTTCTACCTGAACGCGCGTATTCATTTCGATGAAATAAAATTCGCCTTTTTCATATAAAAACTCGAACGTGCCTGCACCAAAATAACCTATATCCGAACAGGCGTTGGCGCAACGGCGGCCAATTTCTTGACGTACTTCTTCAGTAATACCAATAGCCGGTGCTTCTTCAATCACCTTTTGGTGTTTACGTTGAGTAGAACAGTCACGTTCGCCAAGATGAATAGCATTGCCATGTTTGTCTGCGAGTACTTGAAACTCAATATGACGAGGCGTTTCGAGGAATTTTTCCATGTACACCATGTCGTTACCAAAAAAACTATTGGCTTCAGTTTTTGTTAGTGCGATAGCATTAAGTAAAGCAGCTTCCGTATGGACAACGCGCATACCTCGTCCACCACCACCGCCAGCAGCTTTGATAATAATCGGGTAACCAATGTTGCGGGCAAGTTTTACATTGCGTTCTTTGTCATCATTTAACGGGCCATCAGAGCCAGGTACGCAAGGCACGCCGGCTTTTTTCATCGCGGCAATTGCAGATACTTTATCGCCCATTAGGCGAATTGTTTCAGAGCGCGGGCCGATGAAGGTAAAGCCACTTTGTTCTACTCGCTCAGCAAAGTCCGCGTTTTCAGACAAAAAACCATAACCAGGATGAATCGCTTCTGAATCTGTTATTTCTGCAGCACTAATGAGTGCAGGAACATTGAGGTAGCTTTCAGTAGAGGATGGGCCACCAATGCAAATAGCTTCATCAGCTAAACGCACGTGTTTTAAATCGCGGTCAGCTGAAGAGTGGACGGCTACAGTTTGAATGCCAAGTTCTCGGCAAGCACGCAAGATGCGTAAAGCAATTTCGCCTCGGTTGGCAATAAGAATTTTATCGAACATAGTTATCTCGTCGAAAAGTGTGTGGAATGAAAAAGATTATTCAATAATGAATAAAGGTTGATCAAACTCTACAGCTTGACCACTTTCAACTAGGATTGATTGGATGACACCAGATTTGTCAGCTTCAATTTGGTTTAATATTTTCATGGCTTCAATAATGCACAATGTGTCGCCCTTTTGTACGCTTTGGCCTGCCTTAATAAAAGGCCCTGCATCAGGTGCAGGTGACGAGTAATACGTCCCCACCATCGGTGATTTAACAACATGTCCAGTCGGCTCTGCAGGTGTATCTGTAACTGCTGCAGGCGAGGTGGTTGTTACAACAGGCGCAGCGACTGGTGCTTGAGCAACAGGTTGTGTTGAAGAATAACGATTGATTCTGACAGACTCTTCACCTTCATGAATTTCAATTTCTGCTATGTCTGATTCTTCAATCAGCTCAATCAATTTTTTTACTTTTCTAATATCCATAATAGCTCTCTCTTTGGTTTATGGTGTGGAATTAATGATTGGTAATGCGGCCCGTAACGCAAGTTCGTAGCTGTCTGGGCCAAATCCGCAGATAACACCTTTCGCAACATCAGAAAAATAGGAGTGTTGGCGAAATGATTCTCGTGCGTGAACATTTGATAAATGTAGCTCAATAAAGGGAATGTCTGTTGCTAATAATGCATCCCGAAGCGCTACGCTAGTATGTGTAAAGGCAGCTGGATTTATTAATATGACATCTACGTTATCTTGCTTGTTTTGTTGGATTCTATTGACCAAGTCGTGCTCGGCATTACTTTGGTAAAACATGAGCTGGTGGCCGTTTTCTTCTGCTAGTTCGCGCAAAGACATTTCTATATCATCGAGTGTGGTTGACCCATAGATAGTCGGTTCGCGAGAACCTAATAGATTTAAATTTGGTCCATTGATGACGGAGATAATTGCCATGAGCCTGTTATGTTTTGATTAAGTTGGCGTTGTCAGGATTATAAATGCAATTTTGGGAAAGAGATATTAAAAAGTCCATATAAATCCTTACTTCTTGCAAGTTACATACAAATGACTGCAAGTTATAGGGAGTTATAGTGTTTGTAGCCCGGTTAAACTAAGGATTTTTTGGTTGCTTAGTATGCCGGCTTGTCGAGCGATTATCTGCCCTTTAGGGTTTATGATGACAGAAAATGGCAGTGCGCCAATTCGATTGCCATAGCGTTGTGCTAAATTAACCCCTTCTATTTCTGCAATTAGCGTTGGGTAATTGATGCCCATTTCAAACGCGTATTGTTTTACGGCCTCTGCATCATCAATAGCAACACCAATAAATTGTAAGTTCTTATCGCCGTACTTTTTTTGTAAATGTATAAATTCGGGAATTTCTTTTCTACAGGGCGGGCACCATGTTGCCCAAAAATTTAAAACGATGTGTTTACCGTCCCACTCTTTAATATATCTTTTTTTGCCTTCTAGATCCGGTAATGAAAAAGCCGGACGAGAAACTGTTGGTTGTGGGCTTTGAGGTTTAGCGATGACAGGTACTTTGTCAGCAATATAAAAATAGGCAGCACCAAATAGAGTAGCAATACAAATGGCAGATAATAAGGCTTGATGTTTTTTCAATTTAAATAGCATTGTTAATTTGAGTTAAAAAATCATTGGCATTTAAATAGCCGATAACTCGCCCAGTAGCCTGTGGTTGTTCAGCGGGGTTAAAAAACAAGATGGCAGGTGGCCCGATTAATTTAAATTGATTCAGTAAGGTTCGGTCATCTGTATTGTTAGCAGTTACATCAGCTTGAATGAGTAACGTATTGCTTAACGCTTGTTTTACTTGTGGGTCTGTGAAGGTAAAATGTTCCATTTCTTTACAAGACACACACCAGTCTGCGTAAAAATCTAACATAACGGTTTGTTTGTTTTGCGCGGCTGTTTCTAATATGTCCTTGAGCTCTTCAGCGTTTTTGACACGCTGAAACTGTAGACCTGAAGATTGAGCGCTTTGCTGGTTAGATGCATTGAAGTTGGATAGCGGGTTGAATGGATTGCTGCCGCCAGTGGCCGCACCGATGATTAGAATAATGCCGTAAATGAGGGATATAACACCCAGGCCTTTAAATAGTTTTTGCCAACCAGATGCTTCTTTAGGTAACGCATCGAGGGCTTTTAAATAAATAGCGCAAACAATCAATAATGCAGCCCACAGTGCCAAACTAATGTTTCCGGGTAATATGCGTTCCATTAACCAAATAGCAACGGCAATTAACATAACGCCAAAGAAATATTTGATGGGTTCCATCCATTTGCCGGCCTTCGGCAATAATTCACCAGCGGACATGCCGATGATAATTAACGGCACACCCATGCCTAAGCCCAGTGAAAACAAAGCAAAACCGCCTAAAACCGCATCACCCGTTTGACCAATATAAATGAGTACGCCAGCCAATGGAGCGGCAACGCATGGTCCAACAATCAAGGCGGATAGCCCACCCATAATAAAACTACCGACTAAAGAATTATGTTTTTGATGTTGAGAAATTGATGCTAATTTGCTTTGTATAAAACTAGGCAGCTGTAATTCGAACAAACCAAACATGGACAATGCCAATAAAACAAACAACAAGCTAAAGCTACTAAGAATCCAGGGGTTTTGGAAAGTGGCTTGTAGGTTGCTGCCAAATAGGCCCGCTAATATGCCAAATACAGCGTACATCGCAGCCGCAGCGACTACATAACTAAGTGATAAGAGGAAGGCCCTACGACGAGTTAAATTTTCACCTTGGCCAATAATGATGCCAGATAAAATAGGAATCATAGGGAACACACAAGGCGTAAATGATAGTGCTAACCCGGCGCCAAATAAGAGGATGCAAACTTTTAAAAAAGAAAGGTCAAAAAGTGATTGTGCAATTTGATCTGTTTCAGAGACAAGCGGTGGTTTTGAAGAGGAGCTAGGGTTTGTGCTTTGAGTTGCGGCTGGAATAATTAATTGGACAGTCTTGCTCATGGGTGGGTAACACACGCCTATATCAGCACAGCCTTGAAAAGTGACCGTCAATGTCACCGTTTCCCCGGGGTTTAACTGATGAATAAGGCGCTGTTCTAGATTAAGCTCATGATAATAAACGATGGTGTCGCCAAACGTTTCGTCGTGCTTAGCTTTGCCCTTTGGAAAGTCAATGTTGACTAGCTGAACTGAATTGGGCTGGTCGACAGACACGCCGATTTTGTCTTGATACAAGTAATACCCATCGGCCACTTGCCAGCTTAATTGGACTGTATTTGCGCGAGTGATGTCAGCCATAAAGCTAAAGGCTTTATCTGGCTCGAGCAACTCATCTGTTTGGGATTGGAAACCACCAAACAGTTCTTTTAGTGTGTTGACTGCCGTTGTTGAAACAGGTGTGGGCGGTTCAATAGCAAAGGCAACTTGTGCAGGGGGAAAGCAAAAACCTTCATCTGAACAACCGACATAATCTAACAATAATTTAAATGGCTCATTTGTGCCTGAATAGGGCACAACAACATGCGCGGTGTTTCTAACGTTGTTTTTGTCATCTGACGTACTTTGAAATTCTGGCGTACCCAATGTCACGTCTGATGTAGCGCTTGAAAAACGAAGGTTGTTTTTGTTTAAGTAGTAACCCTCATCAATGTCTGCTTTTATAGAAATCGAGCTATCGGTTACGTCACTAGAAAAGTGAAAGTACTGAGCGCTATCAGAGATGGCCAGGTTGGCGACACAGGTAAGCGTTAATAAAAGAGGTCTAAGTAATTGAATTAACATGCGATAGTAAACGGATAAAGTGGGTTTGTTAACGAAAGTGTAATAAACATTATAGCGTATAGGTTATTGGCTTCGCACCAAATGGGCTTATATTATGTATCGGTTAAAAAAGAAGACCGCATAGGTGGCCACTTTCTTTCTGTTTATATCCTGTGTAAGCTGATTGTTATGAATCCATTTTCCTTCTTTCTTTTGTTGCTTATTGTTGTGCCCGTTGTGGAAATTTATTTTCTAATCCAAGTGGGTGGTGTTATTGGCGCTTTTTCAACCATTGTGCTAATCGTAATTACGGCGGTATTGGGTGCTTATTTATTTAGGCAACAGGGGTTGGCAACGTTTCAACGGGTACAGGCCACCATAGCAAGAGGTGAAATACCGGCTTTGGAAATGATTGAAGGATTGGTGCTTATGGTGAGCGGCGGACTGTTACTGACACCAGGGTTTTTTACCGATACCGTTGGTTTTCTTTGTTTAGTCCCCTTATTACGAGCCAAAATAGCGTTGTCAGTCATTAAAAACCAAGTGGGAGGCGCATCATCTTTTCAACAAGGTGGCTTTAAACAAGACCCTCATTCAGATGTTAGTGATGAAGATATCATTGAAGGCGAATTTAAGCGCGAAGATGATAAGAAACTCGAAAAATAGCGGACTGGTTTTATAAGACGACGTCAAACCCTTCAAAATTAGGGTGCCCTAAATATAACCCTTTTGTTTGCCCTGCTTGAGCATGCACTTGCTTGAAGGCATCAGAGTGAGTCCAATCGTCAAACGTGTTTTTGCTATCCCAAACAGTATGCGATGCGAACAAAGTGTGGTCTTCTTGTTCTGGTCCACGTAACAAATGAAACGTTTTGAACCCAGGCACGTCATTTAAACGAGACTCTCGTTCACGCCAAACATCTTCAAAGTCTTGTTCTTTACCTAAGGTCACCTTAAAGCGGTTCATGGCAATAAACATGGGCTAATCTCCTAATTGAATAATGGGTTTTTCTTGTATAAAGGATACATGACATACAGGCCAAATAGTGGCCCCATTGCCAAAAGAGACACGGCGAGCTGTAAGCTAAACAAATTCATTAATAACTCGAAAATATAAATACTAACTATAGTGAGTGTAAACCCTAAGAAAATAACCATTGTTACAGCGGAGCCAACAATCTCAGCAGGGGCTGTTCGTGCGTTTAAGGTTGAAAATTGTGGCGAGTCCCCCGGTACAGTTATGCCCCAAATTAACAGATAAATGAGAAACACGTCTGGACCAGCTAGAAACATGATTGGAAAGATCAAGCAACACAAGCCAGACGTTGTTAATTGCGAAAACGCGACGCGTGCACTGCCTAGTCTAAAAGACACAAATCCCCCCACGGCGCAACCGATACTGCCAGACGCAATAATAAAGAAACTCCATAAGGGAATGTTTAAATCAATGTTAGCTTGAGCGCTATAGGCGCTTAAAATGATCGGTACAAAGGCCCAAAAGGTATACAGCTCCCACATATGCCCGAAATAGCCGGTAGAAGAAGCTCGGAAATCATTGGACTTAAAGATGTTTAGTAACGATTTGCCTTCATGATTTGGCGTTCGCTTGGCGATTGATTTTTCTGGAATGATAAAATAAACCAATGCGCCGCCCACCAACGCCAGTGTTGAAGAGGTAAAAATAACCGACTGCCAATTTAGCGCCAGATCTAAGCCGCTAATTAGGTGAGGGAAGGCTGTTCCACACACTAACGCAGCGAGAATAAACCCCAAAGAGCGCCCCAAATCTTTTGGTGACCATAGGGCAGAAATTTTAACAGCAACAGGGTAAATGCCCGCTATAAAGAAACCCGTTAGGCAGCGCGATAGTATTAACGTTAAGTCACTAAGAGGCATCAATATAATAAGTGCGTTTGAAAGGCTCCCAAGAATACTAGAGATAAAAAACACCTGTCCAGCTGCGAATCGGTCAGAAATATTCAAGAGAGCAAACGTTAGTGTGCCAATAATAAACCCCAATTGAACGGCTGATGTAATATCAGATACGTTTAACGTGGAGTTGGGTATGGCAAGATTTAACTCATTTAAAATTGCATTACTAGAGAACCAAAGTGATGATCCAGCAAATGCAGAAAACACCAAAACAATGATGACAGTGGAGGGCCGCATAGTTAATTAACGAATACCTGCTTGCCAAACACTGTCGAGTGGGTTGCGGCCGGAAGGGAACTCTTTTGCACTGAGTTCATCTGGTAGCGTATTGGGCAGGTCTATTTCACCCAGGGCAAAGCCGCAAATAATGTCGTAGTCCTTTGGCGATATATTAAGTGTTGTATAAACGTTCGCGTAATCGATGCCGCCAATGCCGTGCGTGTGTAATTGGTGCATATTGGCTTGCAGCGTTAAACTCATCCACGCGGCGCCACAATCAAATTTTGCTTTATTGTTATCGTTACCATTATGAGCAAAGGTTTTCTTTGAAAATATAAAACAAATCAACCCCGCATTTTTTGCCCAAACTTGATTCGACTCATTTAATAAGCCCAGAAAAGTGTCAAAATCCTTATCGTTAGATGAGGTGACAAAAAGCCACGGTTGTTCGTTGAAGCAAGAAGGAGCCCAACGTGCGGCATCGAAAATGCTTTCTATAGTCTCTATAGGTATAGCGATTTTCTTAAAGGCTCTTGGGGACCAGCGGTGGGAAAAAAGAGTGTCCACGCCCGCCGCAGCACTGCGAGAACTAAAGTCTGGATGCTGGCTCATTACAGTTACCTAGGTCGTTGATAGTTAAAGTAGGTTACGTAGGCTTTGTTGACTTGGCAAGCTTATAAATAGGCAAATAATATTTTTTTTAAAAAAAGTGTTGCGTCGCAATAAAAAGTCAGTATAATGCGCTGCAACAAAGCAATATTTATTAACCTAAAAAAAGGATATATCATGTTAAATAATCTAGAATTATTATTAGCGCCTGCTAAAAAATTAGCTGAATTAAACAAAGCACAAATCGAAAAAGCTGTTGCAACACAACAAGCTGCTGCAAAAGAATATGTTGCTTTAACTGAAGCTCGCATTAAAGCAGCTACAGCAATTAAAGACATTGCTGGCTTAAACACGTTTGTTAAAGAACAAGTTGAACTAGCAAAAAGCGGTTTTGAAAAAGTACAAGCTGACAGCAAAGTATTAGTTGAAGACGTTAAATCTTACAACGAAGAAGTTATCAAACTTGTTCAAGAAGGCAACGCTGTTGTTACTAAAGAAGTAAAAGCTACAGTAAAAAAAGCAGCTAAAAAAGCAGCTTAAGGCTTAGTTATTTAAAAAAACCGCCACCCAGTTTAGGTGGCGGTTTTTTTATGCCTGGTATTTATAAATAGAATGTTCGTTTTATAAAAGGTGGGCGAGGTGTTGATGTTCTGTGCGTAGTTCATTTCTAAATGAATTAATGTGTTCAGAGGTTCTTTCTGAACGCGGAGTATTTATAGCAATATCATCGATAATAGTGCTAGGTGAATCTGATAAAAACAAGATTCGGTCGGCTAGCTGTATGGCTTCTTCTATGTCATGAGTCACAAAAATAAGTGTTTTTGGTTGTGTTTGCCATAATGTTAGGAGCAGTTGTCGCGCTTTTCGAGCGGTTGGCTGATCAAGTGAAACGAAGGGCTCGTCCATCAGTAATAAATCACTATTAACGGAAAATGCGCGAGCCAATGCAACGCGTCTTTGCATGCCAAGAGACAAATGGTGAGGGTAGCTGTTCAAGCTATTTTTTAATCCCAGTTCGAGTAATAATTGTTCTATGGTGTCTGGCGATATGTCTGTTTCGTTAGCAAGCTGAATGTTTTCCAATACGTTACACCACGGCAATAAACGGGGCGTTTGAAAAACAAACGATGCATTAGGGGTGCCAATTTGCTCGTCTATTTGAATGTCACCTTCATAGTTATTATCAAGCCCACCAATAATATTGAGTAATGTGGTTTTACCACAGCCAGATGGCCCAACTAAGCAAATGAACTGGTCGCTTTGTTGTTCAAAGTGTAAGTTTTTTATGACATCGAACGAGTTTTCATCGCCGTGGTGTTGGTGCTGTTTAAGTTTGATATTGACGTTCAACTGGTTCATTTAAAATTACTTCCAGCGTTGTGATTGTTTATCAAGCGGATTTAATATGGTGGTTTCGATGAGTTGAATGACAAAGATAAAAGACACGGTGTAAGCAAGAATGCTGGTGATGTCAAATAGCTGGAAGAACAGGTGAATTTGATAGCCCATGCCGTCGCTTCGGCCTAATAACTCCACAACTAATACAATTTTCCATATTAACGCTAGCCCCGTTCTAGCAGACGCCATTATGTAGGGATACAGTTGGGGCATGATGACGTGGCGAATGGTCTTCCATTTACCAAACCGATAGGCGACTGACATTTCTATCAGCTCTTCATCTAAGTTTCTTGCACCTTCACGAATGGTGACGATGACATTAGGCAATTTATTAACAACAACCGCAAAAATAGCGGCGGTTTCTATCAAGCCAAACCAGATATAACATAAAATAATGGTGACTAATGCAGGTATATTCAGCAGGATTATCAACCAGCTATCAAAAAATAAATTCGTTTGCTTATGTCGCCCAAGGGCCAAACCAATCGCAATGCCTAGGAGCATGGCTAAAAAGAAACTAATCGCTAATCTAAATAATGTGATGCCTAAATGATGTGGTAACTCTCCGCTATTAATGGCATCGATTAGTGTGGTAAAGACTAAAACGGGCGATGGCAATACGGGAGAGGCTGCAATTGATGCGGTGACTTGCCATATCAACAACAGTAACCCAAGAGAGAGAGTGGAATTGATAAAAGAAGACCGTGGCATGTTGTGGCGGTTAGCTATGATTGCTTGTTTTTAATTATTATCCCAAAAAATATCAGGGTCGAGATGTTGAACGGGGCCAATCAATTTTGTGCCACCTGTTTTCGCCAGTATAGCGTAAATGTCGGCGATTGCCTTCTTGTCTTGATCAGCGAAAGCTAGGACTCGTCCTTTGCAATAGTTTTCACGTAGTTGCTCTTGAGTGCTTTGGTCTTTAGTTCGAGTTAAAGGTAACACAGCAGCCCAATGGCTATCGGAACTGCATAATAGTTCCCCGGCCTGGCGTGTTGCGGTTAATAAACCATTAACGGCATTAGTGTTTTTGAGTGCCCAATTTTTTCTAAAAACATACCCTAAAATGGGCACCTTTTGCTTAATGCCTAGTTGATAAATGATCTGATGTGTATTGATGATTTCTCTATAGCCTTTTGCCTTAAGGCGGGCACTGTAGTGCCAAAAATTAATAAGTGCTTCGAGCTCGTTTTGCTGGAGAATGTTATTAAGTAAAGGTGGGGCGCCAAATACTTTTTCCACGCTCGTGTTGAAATCAATGCCTTTAGTTAAACCGTAAGCACGCAGCAACAACCAGCTTTTGTCGAGTGCGCCACCAGCAATGCCAAGCCTTTTGCCAACAAGGTCATTTATAGTGCGAATAGGCGAACTTTCTGGGACCATAATAGAGCCAGTGCTTGAGGAATAAGGAGCAAATAAATAATTAGAGGAATTGCCACGTTGACGGGCAACCCAAGTCCAGTCGGAAACAATAATATCGGATGCATTCGCTTGTAGAGATATTCTGCCTGCTTGAGTGCTAGCTAATGGCGTGACAATTAACTCAAAACCGTTTTTCTTATCAAGATTGTTTTTCTTAATCGTTTCTAATGTCCAATTGACAGTGCCGAATTTCAAAACAGCGATATTGATTGGTGTAATGTTGTTATTAGCGTGCGCTAAGGATGCAACTAAACAAAGTGTGCTGAGAAGAAGTAATTGAATTTTATTGATGGGAGTCATAGTTTCAGTATTGAATAATATAGGTCAAAACCTAAAAGGGCTTATCTTAAATGAAATAAAGCAAATCAGTGGGGCAAAACTACCAACATAAAAGTTTATAGAGGCAATATTAACAAATCATTAATAAAAAATTGACCAATAAATTTAGTTTGGGTTATGGTATTACAAAAGAATAATGCATAGCTGTAAGTTATTAATACTAATGAGAATTATTGATTTTTGATAATGATTCTTAATAATCAAGTAACTTGCTGAAAAGCTGAGAATTTATATTAAAAAAGGTATCAATTGTAAAAATGAGTGCGCTTCCATCCATAGTAAATACAAATAAGTTGATCGATAAGTTTGGTCGACAAGTGACATATGTGCGAATTTCTGTCACTGACAGATGCGATTTCCGCTGTGTTTATTGTATGAGTGAAGAAATGGAGTTTTTACCTCGTGAACAAGTGTTAACCTTAGAAGAAATTTCTACTTTATCGCGTGCATTTGTTGAAATGGGTGTCACTAAAATTCGCATTACCGGTGGTGAGCCTCTAGTAAGAAAAGACGTTGTTGGCCTTATGGCAGAAATTGCTCAGTTGGATGGATTGGAAGAGCTTGTTATTACGACAAACGGTTCACAACTTGTAAAGTTGGCAGAGCCGCTTAAAAAAGCAGGTGTTAAGCGAATCAATATTAGTTTAGATAGTTTAGATGCTGATAAATTTAAGAAGGTAACGCGAGTAGGTGATCTTGCTGTTGTCTTGCAAGGTATTCAAGCTGCTAAGAAGGCAGGCTTCGAAAAAATCAAATTAAACGCTGTGATTTTGAAGAACAGAAATCATGACGAAGTAAATGGTTTGGTTCAGTACGCAATGGAGCAAGGGCTTGATATTAGCTTTATTGAAGAAATGCCACTAGGCGCGATCGATAACCATTCGCGTGAAGAAGCCTATTACTCCAGTGATGAGATTAAGCGTGATATTGAAACGCAATTTGATTTATTGCCTAGTACCAAAAACACAGGTGGCCCTGCACGTTATTACAGCGTCAATGGTTACGATAATTTGGTCGGATTTATTTCGCCGCACAGTCACAATTTTTGTGATACCTGCAACAGAGTTCGCGTAACAGCATCGGGCTTATTGTTGCTATGCTTAGGCCAAGAGCACTCTATGGATTTAAAGAGTATTTTACGAGCAAACCCTACAGATATTAATAAAGTAAAACAGGCTCTAATAGAGTCTATGGAGATCAAGCCTAAAGGGCATGATTTTGATATTACTGAGCAACCTGTTATCTTTCGTCATATGAGCGTAACAGGTGGTTAAAGTTTTTTTGAACGTTTAATAATAAATAGAACCCAGAGGAGGGTGTTATGCAGATGTCATTAGTAATAGATGCGAACAAATGTACAGCTTGTTTGCAGTGTGAAATGGCTTGTTCTTATGAAGGTGAAGGTGTATTCAACCCGACTAAGTCAAGAATTAAAATTTTTCCATTCCATGAAGAAGGTATTTTCGTACCTTATACATGTACTCAATGTGATGAAGCGTGGTGTATGCATGCTTGTCCTGTCGAGGCTATTGTTTTAAACAAAACAACAGGCGCAAAAGAAATTGTTAACGATTTATGCGTAGGTTGTAAAGTTTGTACGATTGCTTGCCCATTCGGCACAGTTAACTACAACGCAGACAGCGGTAAAGTGATCAAATGCGACCTCTGTGGCGGCGATCCTGAATGTGCTAAAGCATGCCCAACAGATGCAATTACCTACCAAGATGCAAATTGGACAGGCTACGACAAAATGAAAGATTACGCTGCGAAAGCAATGCCAGCGAAATAGCATCTTGTCCGTATAAAAAATAAAATTTGGAGATAGACTATGTCTTGGACAAAAAAAGTATTAAGAATTAATTTAACAGCAGGAACCTGTTCCCCAGAACCATTAAATATGGAATGGGTTGAGCAGTTTCTTGGTCAACGTGGTTTGGCCACAAAATATCTAACGGAGGAAGTTCCACCTACAACGGACGCTCTTTCACCTGAAAACACAATGTATATGATCACGGGTCCTTTAACAGGCACCATGGCATCAACAGCGGGTCGTTATTCAGTTGTTACTAAAAGCCCATTAACTGGAGCAGTCGCTTGTTCTAATTCAGGTGGTTTCTTTGGTAACGAAATGAAATGTGCAGGTTGGGATATGGTTATCCTAGAAGGGAAGTCACCTTCACCTGTTTACATCAGTATTAATGATGATAAAGCTGAAATTTTACCTGCCGACGAAATTTGGGGTAAATCAGTATGGGAAGCCGACGAATGGTTACATACGAAACATCAAGACCCACAGCTACGTGTAGCTGCGATTGGTGTTTCTGGTGAGAAAGGCGTGCTGTATTCTGCCATTATGAATGATTTGCATCGCGCGGCTGGCCGCTCTGGTGTTGGAACAGTCATGGGTTCTAAAAATGTAAAAGCCGTTGTTATTCGTGGTAGCAAAGGTGTTGATGTTCAAGACCCTAAAGCATTCTTTGACGCAACAAATGCAGGCAAGAAAATTTTGGCTGAGAACCCTGTAACAGGCGAAGGTTTACCTGCATTGGGTACACAAGTGTTAATGAACGTTATTAACGAAATGGGCGCAATGCCAACAAATAACTGGAAAGATTCAGTATTTGAAGGCGCATCAAAAATTTCTGGTGAAGCGATGCTTGAACCTCGTGATAGCGATGGCAAAGCGAACTTAACTCGAAATGGAGCTTGTTTTGCGTGCACAATTGCATGCCAACGTGTCTCAACTATCGACCCAGAACATTTCAGTGTGCAAAATAGAGATGACTTACATCCAAGTTATCACGCCAATTCAGGTGGCTTAGAATATGAAGCAGCTTGGGCATTAGGCAGTGACACTGGGGTTGATGACATTGATGCATTAACATATGCTCAGTTTGTTTGTAACGAGCAAGGTCTAGATCCGATTTCATTGGGTTCAACAATTGCTGCAGCGATGGAAATGTACGAAGAAGGGTTTATCACCAAAGAAGATACGGATGGTATTGAGCTTAACTTCGGTAATGCTGAAGCGATGATCAAGTGTACTGAACTGGTTGCTCTAGGTGAAGGTTTTGGTGCTGAACTAGGTCAAGGATCTTCACGTTTTTGTGCCAAGCATGGGCACCCAGAACTTTCAATGACTGTTCGTGGTCAAGAATTTCCAGCTTACGATCCACGTGGCATTCAAGGTATGGGTCTTGGTTTCGCTACATCAAACCGTGGTGCATGTCACCTACGTGGTTATACAGTGGCTTCGGAAGTATTGGGCATTCCAATTAAAACTGATCCATTAGAAACAGAAGGCAAAGCAGGATTACAAATTGCCTTCCAAAATGCTACCGCTGCATTTGATTCTGCTGGTATTTGTATCTTTACATCATTTGCATGGTCACTTGAAGATGTAGCACCTCAGTTAAATGCTGCTTGTGAAGGCGAATGGACACCAGAACGTTTAGGCGAAATTGGTGAGCGTATTTGGAACCTTGAGCGTTTATATAATGACGCGGCTGGCCAAGGTGCTTCGGCGGATAAATTGCCACCAAGGTTAACCGAAGAAGCTGTTAAAACAGGCCCTGCGGCAGGTAAGGTTAATGGGTTGGCAACTATGCTTCCTGAATACTATGCTGAACGTGGTTGGTCACCTGAAGGTGATGTTACAGCTGATACTAAAGCGCGTTTAGGGCTTTAGTATAGACAGATTGTAATATTGACCTGAATAAGGGCGAGTCGTTTTCGATTCGCCCTTTTTTAGTGGTTTAATAATGTTGTTATTTACTATTAGTCATTCAGGGGAAGGTTTATGAAGCATGTCATTATTGGTGCTGGCCCATCGGGTATTGTCGCCGCAGAACATATACGAAAATTTGATCAATCAGCAACAATCGTAATTATTGGTGATGAACCGGAAGCACCTTATTCAAGAATGGCTATACCCTATCACTTAATTGGGAATATTGAAGAAGAGGGAACATACCTTCGGCATAAACCCAATCATTTTAATGATTTAGATATCCAATTAATTAATGCTCGAGTGGATAAAATAGATTCGGTAGATAAAATGCTTCAACTGAGCACAGGTGTGACTGAGTCATACGACAAATTATTGATTGCATCAGGTTCTAGGCCAGTTTCCCCACCGATTCCAGGCATAGGCGAACCAGGTGTTCATTCATGCTGGACGCTTGAAGATGCAGGAGCTATTGCAGCTCTTGCGAAACCGGGCGCAAAAGTTATTCAAATTGGCGCAGGCTTTATTGCCTGTATTATTTTAGAAGCACTTGCGCGACGAGATGTGGACTTAACAGTCGTTGAAATGGAAGATCGTATGGTGCCGCGTATGATGGATAGTATTGCGGGTAATATGATTAAAGATTGGTGTCTACATAAGAACATTGATGTATTCACCAATGGTCAAGTAACTGAGATACAGAAAGCGGAAGGTAATCATACATTTAAGGTCAGTGTTAAAACGCCAGATGGGGTAACTCAGCTGGATGCTGATTTAGTTATTACTGCCACCGGTGTTCGACCTTGTGCAGATTTCTTAGAAGGCTCTGGCATTACAGTAGATGACGGTATTATTGTTGATAAAAACATGCAAACTAACGTGCCTGATATTTATGCGTCTGGCGATGTTGCACAAGGTAAGGATTTTTGCACAGGTGAATATGCGGTTCAGGCTATTCAGCCAACTGCAACTGAACATGGCCTTATAGCAGCGCAAAATATGGTTGGTTTAGAAGGCGCGGAGTGTGGTGGTACAATTAATATGAACGTATTGGATACGATGGGGCTAATATCGTGTTCTTTTGGCTTGTGGCAAGGCGTTGAAGGTGGTGAAAGTTGCCAGCTAGTCGAAAAAGACAAATGGCGTTATTTGAATTTACAGTTTGATGATGATGTGTTGATTGGTGCGACAGGTATTGGATATACACAACACGTTGGAATAATGAGAGGTTTAATTCAGTCAGAGATACCTTTGGGAAAGTGGAAGAATAAATTGTTAGAAAACCCACTTCAGCTAATGGAAGCTTACTTAGCTTGCACACAATCAGCAGCGATACAATAATGAGTAAAATGACAGTGAAACTGTTTGCAGGGTTGATGGATTACCTGCCAGTAAAGAGTACAAAAGCACATGGTTTTGATTACCCAATTACAGATGCAACAACAGTAGGTTACTTAATTGATGACCTTAAATTGCCACGTAATGTGATTCATATTGTGCTGTTAAATGGTGTGTACCTAGATGCCGAAACGCGTGATGAGGTTATTTTAAAAGAAAATGATATTCTTGGTTTTTGGCCAGCAGTAGCAGGCGGTTAATGAAGTTATTTAAAGATAAATCCTTTGCTTTAGAAATGGGTTTTTCTCGGAAAGAGTTTATTGCATTGTTGGATAGCCAGAATAAATTAGTTTTTCAACGCGATGGTAATGTTATTACGTTTATCTTTTCTGAACAGCAGGCAATAGTAACGCTTGGTGAGGAAGATGTTAGACGTATTGGCTCTGCGATATTGCCAAAACTAGACGTGAATTTTAATTGTTCTAAAATGAGTAATGATAAACAAGAGCAGTTTATGAGAATATTCATGCTAAAGTTTCACCGCGGAGGTGGTTAAACGATGATTGATTTACCAGATAAAACCTCGATCGAAATGGGTTTTTCACGGTTAGAATTTAATACGTTGTTGCATGCGCAAACTGCCATGAGTTTTACTGGGAATGGTGATGAAGTTGTTTTTTTTTATGCTGGTGGAGAAATAAAGGTTTGTCTAGGCGAGGATGATTTTCGGCGTATAGCTTCTTGGAAAATACCAAAAATGAAGGTAGATTTAGATTTTACGAACTTAGCTGAAGCAAGTCGACGCCCGTTTATGAAGGTTCTTCTTAAAACGTTCTTAAAAGGCGGCGGTTAATCAGTACCGTATTGCTCTCTATATTTCAAAATAGCGGTTAAGTATTTTTCATTTCCAGATTGCTCAAGGTAGCCAATAATGTCTTTAAGGCAGATAATTGATGCGACTTTAAAACCATAATTTTTTTGGATGTCATCGATAGCCGATGTTTCCCCAAGGCCTTTTTCTTGACGGTTTAATGATATAAGTACACCGGCAGTCGTTGCGCCTGATTGATTAATAATATCAACAGATTCTCGAACAGATGTACCTGCGCTGATAACATCATCAACAATGATTGCTTTACCTTTTAAATTAGAACCAACTAATAAGCCACCTTCACCGTGATCTTTAACTTCTTTACGATTAAATACATAGGGTATATCCCGGTTAGATACTTCGGATAAACCAATCGATACAGCGCAAACAAGAGGAATGCCTTTGTAAGCAGGGCCATAAAGAATATCGCATTTAATACCAGAATCGGCTAAGGCATAGGCATAAAATTGGCCTAGTTTACGAAGCTTCTCACCCGTGTTAAATAAACCAGTATTAAAAAAATAGGGGCTAATACGCCCAGATTTAAGCGTGAATTCGCCAAATTTTAAAACGTCACATTCTAGGGCGAATTCAATAAAATCTTGTTTGTAGTTATTCATAATAAAAATTGAAAAATAAGTTGAGTGTATTTTACACAAATGAGCCGAAAGGCTCAGCTTTACTCGGTGTCGGTTTTTGCAGTTAGGTAGTATTCTTGATTGCTCTGGTCAACTTCAATAGATAACTCGATTGGCCTGCAACAAACACTGCAATCTTCAATTGTCGTTTGGCTTCCTTGGGACGTATCAATAAAACTGTCTATTTGTTCGCCACAATAAGGGCAAGCATATGTTTTTTCAATGATGAGCTCATTCATGCTGTGGGTAAAAAGTGTTCTAAGGTATTATTCAAAAAGTTCCAACCTTGATCTGTGCAGGAGTAAATGGAGTCGCTGATTTCTAATAACTGCTTATCTATCAGCGTGGTGAGGGTGGGTTCAATCGTAGACGGGTGCAGCCGTGTACGCTGTGTGAACTGTTGCAGAGTAAAGCCTGATTTTAATCGAAGTGCATTCATCATAAATTCGAACGGTAATTCGGATTCAATCACGATATTTTCTCCGCCTATAGACTTTAAAGTACCCGCTGTGTTCATATATTCACGCGGTTGTTTTTTTTTCCAGTAGCGTGAGATTTGGCCGTTGTTATTGGTGAGTTTCCCGTGGGCACCCGCGCCGATGCCAATATAGTCACCGAATTGCCAATAGTTAACGTTATGCTGTGACTGTTGTTGCTTTGCTGCGTAAGCAGATACTTCATATTGGCTAAGTTGATTGGCGATTTGTTTTTGGCATTCAGTCTGCATGTCCCAAATTTGTTCATCAATGGGCAGTATGGGAGGGTGTGCGTAAAACAAGGTGTTTTTTTCTAGAGTTAATTGGTATTGGGATAGGTGACCTGTTTGGTAGCTTAACGCGTGTTCTACATCTTGAACTGCTTGTTCAACGGTTTGTTCGGGGAGGCCAAACATCAAATCTAAATTAATTCGTTCAAAACCAGCATCTTGTGCCATTTTGATGGCTCGGTGTGCTTGATCTGAGTCATGAATACGGCCTAGTGTTTTTAAATGCGGGTCATTAAAACTTTGTATGCCGATGGAGAGTCTGTTGATGCCTGTTTGGCGGAAGGCTGAAAATTTTTCTGCTTCGAAAGTACCGGGGTTTGCTTCTAAAGTGATTTCGATATCACGAGTTTTGTTTAATTGCTGATCAACTTGTGAAAGGATTTTACCGAGACTTTTTGCTGAAAATAAACTGGGAGTGCCACCACCAATAAAAATACTTTTGAGGGTTCTACCTTTAACGTTAGGTGCTTCAGTTTTTAAATCACGAATCAGTGCGTCAACATAGGCTTCTTCATTGTAATCATCACGTTTTTCGTGAGAGTTGAAATCGCAATACGGGCACTTTTTAACGCACCAAGGGATGTGAATATAGAGGCTGTAGTGGGTATCGGTTTGGGTCATGCGTTATTAGCAAAATAATCACTGATTTGAGGCATCAGTAATTGTAATGCCTGAGCGCGGTGACTAATTGAATTTTTGGTTGTTGCAGGCAACTCTGCGGATGTGCAATGGTGTTCTGGTACGTAAAAAACAGGGTCGTACCCAAAGCCATTGTTGCCTGATTTTTGAAACGCAATATTGCCTTCCCATGTGCCATGTCCAATCAGTGGGGATGGGTCGTTTTCATGTGCCATAAAAACCATTACGCAGTGGAATCGAGCGGTGCGTAATTCTTCATGTGTGTTTATTAAGGCTTGTAGTAATTTGTTGGTGTTATTTTGGTCGTTAGATGGCAGCCCTGCATAACGAGCAGAATAGACACCAGGTTTGCCATTAAGGGCATCAACTTCTAGGCCGGAATCGTCGGCAATAGTGGATAGCTGCGAAATAGCAGAGGCATGCCTTGCTTTGATAATGGCGTTTTCAACAAAGGTGGTACCGGTTTCAGCAATGTCCGGCACATTAAATTGTGATTGCGATATAACCTCTATAGCCTGCTGTTTGAGCATATCTTGTATTTCAGCTATTTTCCCCTTGTTACCACTGGCGAGAACAATTCGTTGACTCATATAGCTAAGGCATCTCGCTGATGTTGCATTAATTCACTGATGCCGGATGCAGCGAGATTTAGCATTTCATCGAGTTCTTCACGGCGAAACGCATGGCCTTCTGCTGTGCCTTGTACTTCAATAAATGCACCAGCTTCGTTCATAACAACATTCATGTCGGTTTCAGCTTCTGAGTCTTCTGGGTAATCTAAATCCAATACGGGTGCGCCGTTATAAATGCCGACAGAAACTGCAGCAATTTGGCCATGAATCGGGTTCTTTTTAATTTTTTTGGCAGCCTGTAGTTTTTCAACAGCGAGTGATAATGCAATAAAACTACCCGTTATAGAAGCTGTACGGGTTCCACCATCGGCCTGCAAAACATCGCAATCGACTGTAATTGTGTAACCGTCCAATGCGTTTAAATCGACGGCAGCGCGGAGTGAGCGGCCTATTAGGCGTTGAATTTCTTGTGTACGACCACTTTGTTTGCCGCGAGCTGCTTCACGCCCCATGCGGGTATGTGTAGATCGTGGCAGCATGCCATATTCAGCCGTTACCCAGCCCTGTTTTTTATCTTTTAGAAAACGTGGAACACGGCTTTCAACAGACGCAGTACAAAGTACTTGAGTATCACCACAAGCGATTAAAACGGAGCCTTCAGCATGAATAGTGAAGTTGGTTGTAATATTGATGTCACGTAGTTGATCTGTTCTGCGTCCGCTGGGTCTCATGAGGTGTCCTAGATTAAATAAGGTTACGAAGAAAGGGAACGCTATTCCAAGAAGGTTTAGCATGGCCTAGGTTGTTAGTAACCTCCATTATAAGGTAATAGAGACAGTGTGGTGACAGTGAAGTGCGCTAAGTTGTTAGCAGGCGTCTAGTTTCTTTATAGGTAATGAAGCGCACGCATTAAATCTTCCATTGATTGGGGCCGCTTACCTGGGTCGATCTGCATGGCCCAATCAATGGCGTGGAGTATTCGATGCTCAATATTCTTTTTATGGATTTTAAATGCGGGCTTGAGTGACACAATGGCATCTCCGTCTGTGGACATGGGGGGTATCGATTTGTCTAAACAGGCGCGCATGGTAGCGCCAATTGCATAAATGTCACTCCAAGGGCCTATAGTGGTTTGTTTATGGTGTTGTTCTGGCGCTGCAAAACCTTTCGTCATGCTATGCGCTACTGAAGGAAGTTCTTTTTTAAAGGGCAGAGCAGATCCAAAATCTAAAATTAGCGGGTTATTTTGCGGTCTTAATAATATATTATCGGGCTTTATATCTAGGTGTAAAAGGTTCCTGTTATGCATGTTTTTAATGCATCGCATAATGGGTGGGAAAACATCCAGTAAAAACTCGGATGTAACATTTAAATTAGGTTCTTTGATGGTTTTTGCTAAGGTTATGCCGTAGTCGTAGCTCATCACAAGGTATGCAGTGTCATTGGCGAGGAAAAAGTTCAACACATGAACAATGTTTGGGTGCTTAATGGTCGTTAATAGTTTCGCTTCATCTAAAAAGTATTGACGACCTTTTTTAAACAACTTGGCTGAATCGCCATTGATAGCAGATACTTTATCGCCTACTCGGTGTGTAAATTTAGCGGGCATGTATTCTTTAATGGCTACTTGGTGTTGGTCATTAATTTGCCGGGCTAAATAGACATTGCTAAACCCACCTTTCGCGATGGTTCTTTCAATATAATATTGATCTACAATGGTGCCAGATGGCAACGGTTCGCAGTCATCAGCGTTATTAAGCTGGGCAATGGTATTGTTGTTTTTATTAAACAGGGTATGAATCCTCGTGAAAACAGCCTAAGATTTGTCGATTAAAGGAAGTATAGGTAATTAAATGATTAGAAGTATGACGGCCTTCGCAAGTTGTGAAGAGAATATTGGAGATTACACGCTTATTTGGGAAATCCGTACGGTAAACCATCGGTATTTAGATGTGTCACCACGGTTGCCAGATGTTTTTCGCTCTATTGAGCCAGATGTAAGAGAGGCTGTTGGTCGAAAGCTGAAACGTGGCAAAGTTGATTGTAATTTTTTCTACCGTAAAGAAAAACAAGCTGAGCAGCCTATTCAAATAAACGAAGCGCGCATGAGTGAGCTGCTTAAAACGACGTTACGCATCGAACAGGGTATGGACAAGTTTCAGGCATTATCTGCTTTAGATGTTTTACGTTGGCCTGGGGTGCAAGCAGATGTAAAAGAAGATATGGAACCGATACATGCTCAAGCATTGGTTTTATTAGAAAGCGCCTTGGAACAGTTGGTGAAATCGCGTGAGCGAGAAGGTAGCCAAATCACTTCAATGATTGAAACGCGCTGTGAACAAATTATTCAGCAAGTTGCTCTTGCTAAACAACGGCTTCCTGAACTAAAAATATTATTACGAGATAGGCTTGAGAAAAAACTAACTGATTTGTTAGACAATGTTGATCAAACGCGTCTTGAACAAGAGCTTGTTTTTTACATCCAAAAAATGGACGTTGAAGAAGAGGTTGATCGGCTAGAGGCGCACATTATAGAGGTAAGGCGGATATTAACGCAGCAAGAACCAGTGGGTAGGCGGTTAGACTTTTTAATGCAAGAGCTTAATCGCGAAGCGAATACGTTGGGTTCTAAATCGGTTGATATTCAAACGACAAATATTTCTGTCGAGCTGAAAGTATTAATTGAGCAAATGCGCGAGCAAATTCAAAACATAGAATAAGACAGGTATTACGTGTTGGCAAAAGGACAATTATTTATCATTTCTGCACCGTCTGGTGCGGGAAAAACAAGTTTAGTAAAAGCGTTATTGGATTTGTTACCGGGGTTAGAGGTGTCTGTTTCATATACAACAAGGCCAAAGCGGCCTAGTGAACAGGCAGGCATTGATTATAATTATGTGCCTATAGAACATTTTCAAACCATGGTGAAAGAGGGTGAGCTATTAGAATATGCTGAAGTGTTTGGTAATTATTATGGGACGTCTGCCAAACTCGTTGAGGAACAATTATTGACAGGCATGGATGTTATTCTTGAAATTGATTGGCAAGGCGCGCAACAAGTGCGAAAACTCGTGTCAGATTGTGTATCTATATTTATCCTGCCACCGTCTAAAGAAGTGCTCGAAAAAAGATTAAAGGGGCGTGGGCAAGATGCAGATAATGTCATTGCTAGACGAATGCAAGAGGCAGTGGCCGAAATGTCTCATTATGTAGAATTTGATTATTTGGTGGTCAACGATGATTTTGGTATGGCTTTAAATGACTTAAGTAGTTTGGTGAAATCTCAACGTTTAAAAGTAGGCAGAGCTTCGAAGGGTTTACCGGTAATTATGGACTTAGATGAAGGCGCGTAAAAAACGTTAAAAAATCTGTAAAAGCGCAATAAAACTATGCACTTGGCTATTAATTCGGTTAAAATATGTACCGCTACATTCTATACTGGTTTTTGTAAGATCTGCTCTTGTTAATTTCCTTGTAAGATTTGTAACATTTTTTAAATTAAATATTATTGAGGTAATTATCATGGCAACAGGAACCGTTAAGTGGTTTAACGAATCAAAAGGCTTCGGCTTTATCACTCCAGAAGATGGCAGCAAAGATGTATTCGTACATTTCTCAGCTATCGCTAGCGAAGGTTTTCGTACTTTAAACGAAGGTCAGCAAGTGAACTTCGACGTAGAAAATGGCCCTAAAGGACCACAAGCTGTTAACGTTACAGCTTAAGTTTCTATACGTACTTAAAAAAACCTCGCTAATAGCGAGGTTTTTTTTTGCATGTAAATAATAGTGAAAAAAGTGCCCCCGTTCTTTTCGTTAAGATTGTTAAACTACGGCAAATGAAATATTGGAATAGTTAAATGGATAGTGAGATTATTCAACAGGTCAATGATGCGTTATTGCCCAGTGCTTTTATTATATTAATGGGCGTTATGCTGCGCCGGTGGCAACCTGCTGGCTTAACGTTGTCTGATACTCGTCGTGTTATCAGTACCTTAGTGCTGAATTTGTTTTATCCGGCGCTCATTTTTGCAGTCATCCCCCATGTAACGTTAAGTGGTGATATTTTTAGCGCGCCACTCATCTCAAATATAGGCGTGGCGTCAGGTATGTTGGTGTGTTGGCTAATGTATCCGTGGCTTAAGAGAAAGGGCTGGGGAAAGCCCGAATTAGGCGCACTAATGCTCGTGTGTGGCTTAGGCAATATTATTTCATTGGGTGTTCCCTTATTGCAGGCTATTCAGGGTGAAGAGTCGGTTAAATTTGCTATTTACATTGATATTATGTCCATTACACCGATGTTATGGTTGGTAGGGTTATGGCTGGCGATAGAGTGGGGGGATAACGATGAACCACGACAAACGCCGATGCGCTTTGTTCGGTCGTTGTTTAGCCTGCCACCAATTTGGGCATTTATTGGCGCCATTTTATTGAATATCTATGATGTTAACTTACCAGAATTCGTTCAAAAGGCAGCTCTGATGTTAGGCAATGTTACGATGTCTGGTATGTTGCTAGTTGTGGGTATGTCTTTGTCGTTAAAAAGCTTAAACAACCACAAAGCCATAGCATTAGTAGCATCAGGTATTAAGCTGGTTTTTGTGCCGGCCATTGTGTATATGGCCGCGAGTTATGGTTTAAGAGATGCCGAGACAATTCAGGCAACAGTGCTTATAGCAGCAACACCATCGATGATGGCGACAATGATTTTAAGTGAACGTTATGGGCTTAATACTGAATTGTTATCAACGGTGTTGGTAACGAGCACTGCATTATTCTTCCTAACCCTGCCTATTTGGTTGGCTTTAATGCCTTATTGATTATGCCTTAATTTGTTAACTAACGCCTCTTTAATAATAAAATCTTTATAGTCAGTCGTTGTGTCAATAAACTTAAAGCCGGTGGTGTACTCTTTTTTTGATGATTTTAGACTAGACGTTGCGTTCTCGGAATAAATAACTTTTGCCGAAAAATTGAAGGGATGTTCTGATGTGGCAAAGTGCAAATTTAAATCGATAATAGCACCTTTCTTATAAGCGCTAGCACTAATAATGCTCGTACCTTTGACGCTGCAGTCTGCTAAAGCCACTTTATGTTCTTTTTTTAAACCCAGCATATTCCTCTTAAAAACAACAGCATGGGCTTTCTTTGGCTGGTATCGTGTTGATGCACGTGCTTTGGTTTGCGTCGAGTGGTCTTTGTTTAGTAAACGATTTTTTCTTGAGTTGTATGCTTGCTGTTCATCTTCAACTAATTCTAAAAAATCACTTTTAAGGTGTATTTCTTCAGTGACCTTTGTGTTGCGTTTAGCATTTACAACTTGATTCACATTCATGTGAAGTGGTTTAGTCGCTGGGTTGGCTTTAATATGGTCAACACTATCGACAATATAGGGTTTAAGTCCACTAGACTGGGTGCGTGTTTGTTTTTTGTTTATTGGTTTCATATATAAACTGTTCGCAATAAGGGTTCTTGAATATATGTGTATTATAGTTGTTTTTTTAACTATTTTAGCTTTCTAAGCTGAATGGTAGATGACTAAGCGCATTACAACTCACCGAAACACAAATATTTCATCTCCATAAAGTCATCAATACCGTATTTCGAGCCTTCTCGACCAATGCCGGATTCTTTTACACCTCCAAACGGTGCAACTTCAGTTGATACGATACCACTGTTAATACCAACGATTCCTACTTCCAATGCTTCGGCGGTTTGCCAAATACGTTTTATATTTTGTGAATAGAAATATGCAGCTAGGCCAAACGGTGTATTGTTAGCTTGTTCTACTGCTTCTTTGTCGTTATTAAATCGGTACAGAGGAGCAACGGGGCCAAACGTTTCTTCATGGGTAATGTTCATACTCATGGTGACGTTGCTTAACACGGTGGGTTGAAAGAACAGCCCGCCAAGCTTGTGTGGTCTACCACCGGTAACAATGCTTGCACCTTTGTTGACCGCATCATCAATATGTTCTTCTACTTTTTTAACGGCGTTCTGGTTAATTAAAGGGCCTTGTTGTGCATCAGGATTTAGACCATCTGAAATAGTTAAAGCGGATACTTTAGTCGCTAGTTTTGATGAAAATTCATCATAAACGGTATCTTGAACAAAGATTCGATTGGCACATACACATGTTTGTCCGGTATTCCTAAACTTGCTGGCCATTGCACCCTCAACAGCTGCATCGATATCGGCATCATCAAAGACTATAAAGGGCGCGTTGCCGCCTAATTCTAAGCTGACTTTTTTGACGGTATCAGCACATTGGCGCATGAGTATTTTTCCAACGGCGGTTGAACCCGTAAATGTTAGTTTGCGGACAATAGGGTTGGACGTAAGCTCGTTACCAATAATGCGCGCATCGCCTGTCACAACGTTCAGCACACCGTCTGGGATTCCCGCTTGTCGACCTAATTCAGCTAAGGCAAGTGCTGAAAAGGGTGTTTCTGATGCAGGTTTAACAATAACAGGGCAACCTGCAGCCAGTGCAGGAGCACATTTTCGAGTAATCATTGCGTTTGGAAAGTTCCAAGGCGTAATGGCAGCGACAACTCCAATGGGTTGTTTGATGACAACGATTCGTTTGTCTTGGCTAGGCGCAGGGATGGTGTCGCCATAAACACGTTTGGCTTCTTCGGCAAACCATTCAACAAAACTGGCTCCGTATAGAACTTCACCACGCGCTTCACCGATGGGTTTACCTTGCTCTAAGGTCATGATGGTAGCGAGGTCGTCTTGGTTCTCAATAATTAATTCGTACCATTTTCTAATAATGGCAGAACGGTCTTTGGCGGCCATATTTCGCCAATCCTCCCATGCATTATTTGCCGATGTAATGGCTAGTTTTATTTGCTCAGCTGTTAATTTGGGAACAGAGCCAAGCACGGATTGATTAGCTGGGTTTGTTACTGATAACTGTTCTTTGTTTGAACTTTTGACCCATTGACCATTTATAAAGGCTCGTTGTTTAAAGAGTTTTGTATTATGTAATTCCATGATTAAAGGCATTGATTAATTAAATATAAAAAGCTAATAATAGACGTGAAAACACGTCGGCGCAAAAATTCCAAGAACTAGCTGAATGAACATTTCAACATTAGCACAAGGAGAACCTTGATGGATTACACCAGAGAAACAGCAAAGCAATGGGCAGGTGAAAATATTAGAGGCTTATTTATGTGCCCTATTTCTCCCATGAATGATGACTTTACGTTTGATGAAGTAGGTATTCGTGAAAATATCGAAGCGTTTATCGACATGGGTGTAGATGGACTGGTTGTGGGTGGTTTTATTGCTGAGTGTTGGAATGCTACGTTGACAGAATGGTACCGTTATCACGAGGTAGTTGCGGACGCAGTAAAAGGTCGTGTGCCTTTGTTTTCAATATTACTAGACCCTAGCGCATATCAAACCATTGAAAAAATGAAACGCCTGGAAGAGTTGGGTTATGACGGTGCAGAAGTGATCAACCCCGTTGTGCAATTAAAAAGCGATAACGAAGTGTATGACTGGTTTAAGTTTATTACGGATAATTCTGACTTGGCTGTGGTGTTGTATAGAACGCCGGTATCAGGCAAAGTGTTGGGTTGGGATTTAATGCGGCGTTTGGCTGACCTTGAAACAGTAGTCGGTACGAAACAAGGCGTTATGAACCGCGTGGAAACGTTGAAATTAAGACGTATTATCCGCAACGATTTTATTGTTGCAGACCCGTTTGAAGCGGTATTTTGTGATGATTTGCGAAAAGGAGGCCAAACAGTATTTGGTGAATTGTCTTACATTTTGTACGGTAAAAAACGGCATATAGTTAAAGATTATATGGCCTTGTCAGCCGCAGGTAAGTGGGAAGAAGCATACCAAGTTAGTGAACAGTTGAATGACATTCGAGAGTTCTATAACGAAGTGTTTATTTGGGATGTGGTACAAACATTTACCTATGCCAGTGCACTTGCTAGCATGAAAGCGTGGTTCGAAGAAATTGGCTTAAAAGCAGGCCCTATTCGCCCGCCAGTGCGACAATGTACGCCAGAATTAAGGCAAACCATTCACACCAGACTAAAAGAGTTAGGCGTTAGTTAACATGATGGAAGAACAATTACATATCTGTATACATGGCGCCGGTGGTTTGGGTTCTGTCATCGGTGGTTATCTTGCAAAATCGGGCCATAAGGTCACACTGATTAGTAGGCAAGCGCATGCTGATGCCGTTAATAATGATGGTCTGAATATTTTTGGTCGGCTAGGTGACATGGTGATTAAAGATAACTTAACGGCCGTCACTCAACCGGTGCTGGTAGCTGGCGATATTGATTATTATATTTTATTAACTAAAGCTAAAGATGCAGCAGGTGCTATTGCTGATGCTGCGGTTATATCTGACCGAATAAAATGCGCACTGACGATGCAAAATGGTGTTGGTAAAGAATCGTTATTGATTGATGCGTTTGGCAAAGAGCGTGTAATTGGTGGGTCGATTATAGAAGGCGCTACGTTGATTGAACCAGGACGAGTCAATAATCATGTTACGGCGCCAACAACTGCTTATTTTGGTGAGTTAGGCGGCGGTAGCACGCAACGAACAGAGGTATTGGCAGAGGTGTTTACTAACGCTAATTTAAATGCTAAATCAGTTGATGATATAGACAATGTTTTATGGGAAAAGGTGGTGCAAGTATCGGGGGCCTCTTCATGGTCTGCGAGTACATTAGGATCCATTCCTATGTTAGATTATTGGGATGGCATTTCAGTAAAAGAAGGCGCTGAGCATTATGTTACCATTGCGCAAGAGCTGATTGATGTGTACAAGGCAATGGGTTACACGCCACAAGATTATTACGCGCCGTTTTCATTTTTAAAAATGATTGATGAATCATCCTTTGAAAAAGCCGTGCGAGCCTGCGTTGATATGGGTGTAACGATGGGGCCGAAAACGCCGGGCGTAAGAACATCTATGCACGAAGACTTGGTGAATGGTAAAGAAACAGAAGCGGACACGTTGTTCATGCCTTTAGTTGAACAAGCTAAAAAGTACAATATTGCGATACCGACGTTTTTGGGCGCGTATCGGGTGATAAAAACGATTGATAGTAATTTAAATAAAAGGAATTAAAAATGACAATGCAATCACAAAAAGACACGGTTAGAGAATTTTGCTCTGCTTGGGATAATTTAGACGTAGATAAAATCATGTCGTTAATGAGTGACGACGCGGTGTATCACAATATGCCAATAGCGCCATTAAAAGGGCAGCAAGACATAGCCGGCTTTATTGGTGGTTTTTTAGAATTAGCAGATTCGTGTCAATTTAAAATATTAAACCTAGTGGCTGACGAGCACCGAGTGGTAACGGAACGTGTTGATACCTTCGGATTGAAAGATGGCTCTACTATTGATGCGTTACCCGTATTGGGGATATTTGAATTTGATAATAACGGTAAGATTTGTTGTTGGCGTGAATATTGGGATTTACAAGATTGGGTGGCTAGAGGCGGGCCGGCTCTTTAAACTTTAAATAACGGAGTCCTCTATTGTTTGCATAAGGCTCTTGATGATGAGGGCTGAATCGTTGAATAATTCACTTGAATTGCTTGGTGATTGAGGGGCGTTATAGTAGGGGCTTTTTTGCCAACTATCACGGCTTGCGTCATCAAATAACGTAGCAAGTGGCAACGTTATTTCTGGGTGGAATTGGAGGGCGATAACGCGATTGTTGTAGATGAACCCTTGGTTCTCACACGCTTCGCTTGAAGCAATTCTTATAGCGTTGTTTGGTATGTCAAATGTTTCGCTGTGTGAGTGAAAGAGCAACAGGTCTTGCTTAAAGACATTGGCCAGTAACGTATTTTTAATTTCGTTAGATGGCGAAATAGTGTGCCAGCCAAATTCGCTCACAGGGTTTTGTTTAACGTCGGCACCTAAGGCATTGGCAATTAGCTGCGCACCAAGGCAAATGCCCAACACCGTTTTTCCGGCGTCAATGACCTGTCTAATAAATACTTTTTCAGCTATTAAATAAGGGTGCTCGGCTTCATCGTTGGCGCTCATTGGGCCGCCCATAATAATTAGCCAATCGATGTTTTCAACGTCTGGAAAGGTATGGTCTTCAAAAACGTAAATATGATTTATATCATGAAGGCTATCATCAAGGTAGGTACTAATACCGTGTTTGATTGATAAATGAACGTGGTGTAAGATGTGTATTTTCACTTTGATGTGATGGTGGCTAAAAACATGAAACTAAAAGCTAATTTAACAGTTGATATATTAAATTCATACTAGCATAATAAGAGTCTAATATTAGGCCATTAAACACAAAAAAAATAATATAAAAGAATTAGATAACTTAGTTCAGGCAGGACGTGTTCACCGTACGGTTTATACGGATGAAAATATTTTTTCTGTTGAGCAACAAAAAGTGTTCTCTGAAACATGGGTGTATTTAGCACACGCGAGTGAAATCAAAGAACCGAATAGTTTTGTTGCACGGAAGATGGGGCAACGGTCAGTTATTGTCACGCGTGATAAAGAGAATAAAATTCACGCGTTACTCAATCGCTGTACACATAGAGGCGCTACTGTTTGTCGGGAAAAGAAAGGTGATAAAACACCTTTTTTTACGTGCCCATATCACGGATGGACTTTTCGGAATACGGGCGAATGCGCAGCCATTCCGCATCAAGATGCCTATGGGGAAGGTCTTGATAAGCAACAGTTTAATTTAAAGAAAGTCCCTTTTGTATCGGAATACCGTGGTTTTATTTTTGCCACATTGAATCCTGAGAAAGGTAGAAAGGGGATTAAAGAACATCTTAAGTCTGCGGCTGGCCGACTTGACGAATGGATTGACCACAATGGTGGCGATCATCGGGCTATTCGTATTAGTGGCGCACAACAATATACGGTTCATGCTAATTGGAAGTGCTTATACGATAACGCAGGTGATGGCTATCATCCTGAGTTTTCACACCAATCGTTACTTAAAATGACGCAAGAGCGTTATGGTTCTGGTATGGATTTGGACTACTTTTCCGGTGGAATTGATTCAACACCCATGTATTCGCAAAGCTTAGGTAATGGCCATTCTTTTTTAGATCAACGCCCCTGTATGTATGAAAATTCTGCCTTCGAGCGGCAGCGCCCCCAGCCAGGTAGAGAGGCCATTGTTGAACAATTAACTAAAGAGGTGGGTGAGCAAAAAGCCAAAGCGTATTTTGAAATGGCCACGGGTGCAGGAATGAATTTAAATATATTCCCAAACTTGTTGTTTATTGGGAATCAAATGCAAGTCATTACGCCTTTATCCGTTGGTTTGTCGGATATGACGTGGTATTCAACGACAGTAGATAATGTGCCCACAGTAGTGAATACACTTCGAATACGCACTCAAGAAGACTTTACCGCGTTTGGTGAGCCGGATGACACCGCTAATTTTGAGGCTTGTTTTAAAGGGATGCAGGAACGTGAGATTGATTGGATTGATATCAGTAGACACCTTGGTAGGGCAGAAGACAGCACGGATGACAGTGGTGTTGTAACGTCCGTTATTTCCTCTGATATTCATATGCGAACTTACTATGAAGAGTGGAAAAAATTGATGCAATCCAATGATGCATCACGGTTAGGTTGAACGATATGGTAGATACAAAAAATTCAGCAGGGCATCAAGATTCAACGTATTTAAATGAGGCGTATTACGATCAATTAATGCACTTAAATGAAGATTGGCAGTTAGATGGCCCAGTGCCGGCAATCAATCAGCCGTCATTAGCAGATAAGCTAGCCTGTGAAGCACTTGTGTTTGCTGAGGCACGTTTAGCTGATGACTTACGTTTGGAACAGTGGTTGGACTGTTATAGCGACAAAAGCATTTATTGGATACCGGCGAACTACCCTGCGGGTGATCCGCGGCAGGAAATTACCTTAGAGTTTCATGATAAACGACGATTAGAAGATCGCGTGGCGCGTATACGGACGGGGGTTGCCTATTCCATGTTGCCGGTTATTCGCACACGGCACGTGTTAGGCAACATTGAATATTGGCAAGGTGAAACCAACGAAGTACGTGCTAGAACCAGCTTTATAATAGATGCTCTATTTAATGAAAAACACAGAACTCTGTCGGGTTGGATAGGGTATTCATTCGTGAAAAATGATGGCGACTGGAAAATTTCTGTAAAACAAGTCAACTTAATAGATGCGGATTGTTTGCAGGAAAACAATACGTTTTTCTTATAGAGAGATTCTGAACATAAGGCGCTTATAAAAAAACCAAAATGGGGTAGAGCATGAGTAAGCAAAACATAGTTTCATCTATTGGTTTAGATGGTTTTATTGCAAAGAATAAGTTATGGAATAAAGAACAAAAACAAGCGGCAAAAGCGCTTATTGAACGTTTAAAAAACGAGGACATTACTTACGTTCGAGTGACGTATTGCGACCAACACGGATTAACGCGCGGAAAAATGCTGCCTGTTAAACAGTTCGTGTCAGTGTTAAAAAATGGATTAGCCAGTACACACGCTATTTTTGCAATGGACTCGGCTAATAATATTTTCTTGCCGGTGTTTAGTGAAGATGGCGGTTTTGGTAATGATGAAATGGGCGGCGCAGGCGATATGATTATGGTGCCAGACCCGGCAACATTCCGGCTGCTTCCGTGGGCAGAAAAAACAGGCTGGGTATTATCCGATTTGTACCTAAAATCAGGCGCGGTCATGCCCTTTTCTCCAAGGGCCATATTGGCTACCCAGTTGAAAAAACTACATGCAAAAGGGTTTGAACTGTTGATTGGCCTTGAAGTGGAGTTTCATGTTTTTAAAATTGATGATCCACAATTAACTATGGAAGCGTCAACTCAACCGGCTGAGCCACCCAGCGTATCGCCATTGGCACACGCGTATCAATATCAATGTGAACAAAACTTGGACGAAGTGACACCATTGATGGAGTTGTTTCATCAGAATTTACAAGCTTTGGGCTTACCCATTCGAACACTTGAAGATGAGTGGGGCCCAGGCCAGTGTGAAATAACCATGGAGCCGCTACCAGCAATGCAAGCAGCAGACGCGATGGTGTTGATGCGTTCCACCTTAAAACAACTCGCACGCCGGCATGGCTACTTGGTTAGTTTTATGTGCAAGCCAGGGTTACCGAATGTGTATTCATCAGGTTGGCATTTACATCAATCGTTGGTTGATTTAAAAACGGGTGATAATGCGTTTGCGACAACAGATCAGAAACAATATTTATCCGAAGTAGGGCAACACTATGTCGCTGGGTTAATCGAACATGCTAGAGCGTGTACGGCATTTTCTAACCCCACCATTAACGGCTATAAACGAATGAATGCGAATGCGCTGGCACCTAATAGAGCAGTTTGGTCAATTGATAATAAAGCGGCGTGTTTAAGGCTAGCAAATGCGGGAGACCGATCTGTGCATATTGAGAATCGCTCTGGTGAGCCAGCGGCAAATCCTTATCTATTTTTCACTTCACAGTTAGCAGCCGGTATGGAAGGCATTGAAAGCAAACGTGATCCAGGCCCCCCACTAAGTGACCCTTATGCTCAAACGGATAAAACAGCGTTACCAGCGAGTTTAATGGAAGGCATTACAGCATTGGACAAGTCTGAACTGTTAAGAAAAGAGATGGGTGAACCCTTTGTGAATTATTATTTAATGCTTAAACGGCATGAAATTCATCGTTTCTTATCCACAGTGACGGATTGGGAACATAAAGAATATTTTGAACGCTATTAATCAAAAAACGAAATAACATGAAAATTGATCCAAAAACCCAAGATAAGTTCTTTAACATTCTAAAGGCAGTGGTCATTCCAAGGCCTATAGCGTTCGTGTCATCACAGTCAAAAGACGGCGTGCTCAATTTAGCACCATTCTCATTCTTCAATGGTGTTTGTTACGACCCGCCGACCATTAGTGTGTCTATTGCTCGTTTTGCGGGTAATAAACCAAAAGATAGCTTGGTTAATATTGAAGAAACGGGTGAGTTTGTCGTGAATTTGGTCAATCAAGATATTGCGCAGGCAATGAATAAAACAGCCGCAGAATACCCTGCTGATGTTAACGAATTTGAAGTCGCAGGTCTAACACCCACGGCATCTGAAATAGTGGCTGCGCCATGCGTGTTAGAATCACCAGTGAGTTTAGAGTGTAAATTAATACAAGTGGTACCAGTTAATGAGGGTTCGTCTAAAGAGTGTGGACTTATTATTGCTGAAGTCGTTTATTGCCATATAAACGATGATCTGTTTGATGGCCGTTATGTCGATATGAAAGGACTTGATGTGGTGGGGCGTTTAGGCGGCCACGAGTATTGCAAAGTGAACGACTTATTTGAGATGCGTTTGCCAATCTATAAAGAAGAGTAAAGCAAATTAGCTTTTGTCACCGGTATAGAATGTCGGATAAAGCCGCTTAACCTGTTCACCATTTGTATCCCACGCATGGCAACCATTAAGAAAGAACGGCCTTGGTTGAACATCTGATTGTTTATTTTTGCTCATGCTCGACATGGTTTGAAATATGGTTGTGGTAGCAGGGCCCAGTAAATCAGCTAAATGTGTACACCCTTGCAGCCCGCCGACTAGTTTTTTAACGCGCATGGTCCAGCCAGCAGCAATTTTCTCACCAATCAATTTTTTAAATATCGGTGTAATATCAGGGCAACAAGCGAAAGGGGATTTATCGGTCACTGCGATGCAGTCGTGCACAACCAATTGGTCATCAACGGTAATGCGTATCCACATGTCATGTACGGGGTCGCCAGCTTCTACAGTACCTCGGTGGGCGCTTTCAAATGAATAAGTTTTAACGTCGGTAATATGCGCATCAACATCCCATAAACCATCGTTGCGTTTAAAACCGGTACAGGTGATTTGGCGTGTATGGAGTTCTTTTCTTGCAGCGCTATCAGGTAATGGCATTTAATAACCGTCTTATGTAATTGAATAAGGTTTATGTGAAACTTTTATTGGCGTCACATGGACTAAGTATAAACTTCATTTAACCTGAAGTACTTGCCTTCAGGTTAAATGAAGTTTATACACTGTAGGTATATTAATACGTTAACGTAAAATAAGGAATCAGTGTGAGTTGTTGTCATTCAAATGAATCGAAAGGTATCAAGGAATTAGTCGACCCAGTTTGCGGCATGACCGTGACTAAAGAGGCAAAGCACCATACGGAATATAACCACCAGTGGTTTGGCTTCTGTTGTGAAGGCTGCTTAACAAAATTTACTAAAGATCCTGAGTTTTATTTATCTGACGACCCGCGCCCCGAGCTTGCTGCAATACCAGGTGCAAAATATATTTGCCCAATGTGCCCAGGTATTGAAAGTGATGGCCCCGATATTTGTTCAAAATGCGGTATGGCGCTGGAGCCTGAAACATTCGTGCCGCCAGAAACGCATACGGATTATATTTGCCCCATGCACCCTGATGTTGTGGAACAAGAACCGGGCTTGTGTCCGATTTGTGGGATGAGTTTAGAAGCGCGAACGGTGGTGTTAGAAGAAGATAACCCTGAATTGGACGATATGTCTCGGCGCTTTAAAATAAGCCTGATTTTCACTGTGCCGCTTTTTATTATTGCCATGTCGGAAATGGTTGTAGGTGATGCAATATTACAACTGATGTCTGCTCAAGCATTGCAATGGGTTCAGTTGTTTCTAGCCGCGCCTGTTGTTTTGTGGGCCGGTTGGCCATTTTTTGAGCGTGCCGTGCAATCGGTTAAAAGCTGGAACCTGAACATGTTCACTTTGATTGGTTTGGGTGTGACCGTGGCATGGTTGTACAGTTTGGTCGCTGTGCTTGCGCCAACAATGTTTCCAGAAACAATGCATAATTCACACGGTGTCGTCGCTGTTTATTTTGAAGCGGCAGGTGTGATCATTACCTTGGTTCTTCTGGGGCAAGTGTTGGAGTTAAAAGCGCGTGGGCAAACCAATAAATCGATTCATTTGTTATTAGGGTTGACTCCCAGCACAGCAAGGCGGGTCGACGAAAATGGTAATGAAGAAGATGTTCCCCTGGAAAACGTTGTGGTGGGTGATTTATTGCGCGTAAGGCCGGGCGAAAAAGTCCCCGTTGATGGCATACTGGTAGAAGGTAATAGTTCTATCGATGAATCGATGGTCACCGGTGAGCCAATACCCACTGAAAAAATGGCAGGAGATTCTGTAGTAGGTGGTACGGTTAATGGGACAGGCTCGTTTGTTTTTAAAGCACAACGCGTGGGTGGTGAAACGCTGTTGTCACAAATCATTCAGATGGTTAGCGAAGCCCAGCGCAGTCGTGCCCCCATTCAACGTGTGGCGGATGTCGTTGCATCTTGGTTTGTACCCATTGTCGTTAGTATCTCGGTTATAACCTTTTTTGCTTGGTATTTACTGGCGGAAGACTATGCCTTGAGCTTAGCTATTGTAAATGCTGTTGCTGTGCTTATTATTGCTTGCCCGTGTGCCTTGGGTTTGGCGACCCCCATGTCGATTATGGTGGGTATGGGGCGCGGCGCGAGTATGGGTGTGTTAATTAAAGATGCAGCAGTGCTAGAGGTGATGGAAAAGGTAGATACCTTAGTGGTGGATAAAACGGGTACGTTAACGGAAGGTAAGCCAAGCGTGGCAAACGTTAAAGTGTTGGCTAACCTAAGCAAAAAAGATGCGTTGCTATTAGCGGCTAGCTTGGAAAAGGTAAGCGAGCATCCTTTAGCAGAAGCAGTTGTACGTGCAGCGAAAGGAGAAAAGTTATTCGATGTGTCTGACTTTGAAGCGACGCCGGGTAAAGGTGTGTCTGGCACAGTGAATAAACAAACTGTACTGCTCGGAAATATGCGCTTCTTAGAAGAAAAAGGCGTTGATGTGAACGCGCTACACGCCTTGCAAGCAGCGCGCGATTCAAATGGCGAAACACCACTTTATATGGCGGTGGACCAACATCCGGCCGGTATTTTCTTCCTAAAAGATGAAATTAAAGCGTCTACACACGAGGCAATTAAGCAGTTGCACGACAGTGGTATTAAAGTCCTTATGTTAACGGGCGATCAAGAAGGTGCTGCAGAGCAAGTAGCAAAACAACTCAATATTGATGATTACAAAGCGGGCGTACTGCCCGCTGAAAAAGCGGATGTAGTGAAAGCATTACAAGCAAAAGGCCATATTGTTGCGATGGCGGGGGATGGTGTGAACGATGCACCTGCTTTGGCGCAAGCCGACGTCGGTATTGCAATGGGTAACGGGTCTGATATTGCGATTGAAAGCACTGGTGTTGTTTTGGTGAAAGGAGATCTCAATGGCATTGTGCGTGCACAAAAACTCAGCAAGGCGACGATGAAAAACATCAGGCAAAATTTAGTGTTCGCCTTTCTTTATAACAGTTTGGGCGTGCCAGTAGCGGCGGGCGTGTTATATCCGTTTTTAGGTGTGTTGTTATCGCCTATGCTTGCGGCAGCAGCGATGAGTTTAAGCTCGGTATCGGTCATTGGAAACGCGTTGAGGCTAAAAAGCGTTAGGCTTTAATTGACCTCGCCCAATAATGTTTCAATTGGAGTGGGTTTAGCAATGTGGTAACCCTGAGCATAATCAACACCGATTTGTTTTAGAAGCCTTAATGTCTCTTTGTTCTCTACAAATTCAGCGATGGTACTTATACCCATGACATGACCAATTTCATTGATTGATCGTGCCATAGCAAGGTCGATTGGGTCTGTACATATGTCTCGTATAAACGAGCCATCAATTTTTAAATGGTCTACAGGTAGTTGTTTAAGGTATGAGAATGATGACATGCCTGTTCCAAAATCATCCAGTGAAAAGGAGCAGCCTAGGTTGTGCATATGGGTCATAAAGCTCATCGCTAAGCCTAGGTTATGAATAGCTGATGACTCGGTGATTTCGAAACAAATTTTCGAACAATCAATGTCATATTTTATTAGGTACAGTTTGACGTAGTCTGAAAGGTCTTTATCGGACAGCGATAACCCTGATAAATTAATGCTGCATAATTTAGTTTTCTCAAGAACTTGAGGGTGTTCAAATAGCCATTTAAGTGTGTTTTTTATAACCCAACGATCAATTTTATGTATCAGTCCAAACCGCTCAGCAGGTGGTAAAAAAGCGCCTGGGTTAACTATTTCACCCTCATCGTCGAGCATTCTAAGTAAAATTTCGTAATGAAGTAAGTCGTTACTCCCCGGATTAGTCGGAATTATTTTTTGTTGGTAAAGTATGAGCTTATTTTGTTCGAGCGATTGGTTTATGCGTTTAATCCAGGGTACTTCGGCATGAGAATGATCAATTTCAGCTTGGTCATCGGAGATATCAATTTCATGAATTTGATTTCTACCGTTTTCTTTCGCCTTGTAACATGCAGTGTCTGCGGTGCTTAACGGATCATTATCTTGATGGTTGCTTGAAGAAAATATGGCTATACCAATACTCGCACCTACGTCAAATACCTTGTCTTCCCAAGAAAAACGATAATCTTGAATAATATTGAGAAGTTCTTCCGCTACTTTCCTAATAACATTCGGCGGACAGTTTTCTAGTAATACAGCAAATTCGTCGCCTCCCAGCCTTGCTAATGTATCCCGACCACGAATTTTAGATGTAATGAGGGATGCTAGTTGCCTTAATAGTTGATCACCAGCTTGGTGGCCGCACGTATCGTTGACAATTTTGAACTGATCTAAATCAATATAGATCAATCCATGCTTGATATGTCGGTTATGAAGAGACGATAGGCAGTTTATTAAGCGGCGGTCAAACTCAATGCGGTTTATTAATCCGGTCAAGGCATCGTGGGTTGCTTGATGGGTTAGCTGGTTTTTTAAATGATGAGCATCAGTAACATCTTTAACCGTAAAAACAATACCTTGAGGTTGGTTTTTTTTATTGAGTATTAGGTTGCTGGACCATTCGATAATAATTTGTTCGCCAAGCGGTGGCTTGAAAAAGCCTATTTGATGTTCTAGTTTATTATTTTCAATGTGCGAGTTAATTAAATCAACGGGTATAGATTCATCGGTTGTTATTAATAATACGTCTTGTAGCTGCTTATTGCGTAGGGAACCTTCTTGGGTGCCTAAAAGTTGATGGCCAGCAGGGTTGCAAAAACGAATAATGCCGCCTAAGTCAGTGACAATAACAGCCTCTCTGAGTGAGCTCATGGTTGTGCGCATAAAATCACGCTCAATTTCCAGTTCTTTCCTACTTAGTGCTGCAGATTGACGTGCAGTAAAGAGTTGAATGTCGTTGTTTTGTGGATGTTTTTCTATAGGTTGGGTTGCTTCTTTGGAAGCGAGCACTTCGTCGTGTGCTTGAGAAAGCTTTTTAATATCAGCGTTAAGCGAGGCAATGGTGTCATCTTTAATTGCAATGACTTTTTTTAACTCGGCTGTGGAGTCGTTCTCGCTCATAGTGTTGTTATTTGTTTATTGTTGAAATTGATATCGTCTAAAACGTTGAAGGTAAGCTTGTCTGAGAATTGTTTAACGTAGGGATGAAAGCTAAGTATTTTGGCAAGTGACGAACGATATAAAATCATAATTAGCCCCTTTGTTTGTCAAATTATCGATAGAAAAATTATAGCAGAATTAATACTACGTTTTTGTGTGCTAATACTAAGTTTGCAAAATGGCTTGTTAGGGTTGAAGTCTTACGTTTATTATAAAAACATGCAGTTATCAAAGTCTAAAGAACTATCCCAAGAAGTTAGCGCTGTTTTTCAGGCATTGTCAGAATCGGTTGATGTAGAGAATGGTTTTTTTGATGCCAATGAACAAGTGGATGTTAGTCGAATATTGTCCTGTAGTTTGTTTATTCAAAAGCAAGTCATTCGTTTTCCTAGGATTGCACTTGCGTTGATTCAAAAAGAACCTGATGTGGGTGATGTTGAGTTGTTGGCAGAATTGACAGAGAAAGTGGCCTTGATCGTTGAAGAGCGCGATTTGATGCGCGTTCTTCGGCAGTTTCGTCAGCAGCATATGTTGCGCATAGCTTGGGCGGACCTATCGGGTGCTGAAGTTGAAGTTGTTCTGCAGAAATTATCTTATTTAGCAGATATCTTAATTCGCCATGTGGTTGATTGGACGTATCGATTTGCGTGCAAGCGATACGGTATTCCACGTGACGTATTAGGTGTTGAGCAAAAACTTATTGTTATAGGCATGGGCAAGTTAGGTGCGTATGAGTTAAATTTTTCATCTGATATTGATTTGATTTTTTGTTATCCCTCCGCTGGTGAAACGGATGGACGTAGGGCAATTAGTAATGAAGAATTTTTTACTCGGATGTGCCGCCAAGTGGTTAAGTTACTGGACCAGCAAACGGTGGATGGTTTCGTGTTCCGTGTAGATACTAGGTTGCGCCCTTTTGGTGACAGTGGTGCGTTGTCGTTAAATTTTGATGCTATGGAGAATTATTATCAAAGTCACGCGCGCGAATGGGAGCGTTACGCAATGGTAAAAGCGCGGCCTATTACGGGTGATGATGAAGAATGTCGTTATTTAATGTCACTGTTGCACTCGTTCGTTTATCGGCGGTATTTGGATTACGGGGTGTTTGACTCGATTCGTGTGATGAAGCGGCAAATAGAAGAGCAGTTGGGCAAAGAGGGTATTGAGCATAATGTGAAGCTTGGTCCGGGCGGTATTAGAGAAATTGAATTTATTGGTCAGGCTTACCAACTAATTCGAGGTGGCCGCGATAAATCGTTACAAGTTCTCAGTATCGTCAAGGCTCTTAAGTTGCTGGTTGAAAAAGGGCATATTGAGTCAGAAGCAGGTGAATCGTTAATAAATGATTATTATTTCTTACGTCGACTTGAAAATCATATTCAAGAAGTAGACGACAAGCAAACGCATGATTTGCCTCAGGATGATTTAACGCAACAACGCTTAGCGTTATCTATGCAGTGTGAAGACTGGCCAACATTGTTAGGGCAAACAAAAGAAACGATGGGCCGGGTACATCATTACTTTAATACACTGGTCGATTTTGCACCGGTTTCTGACAAGAGTAATGAAGTGAGCTGGTTAGATGGTGATGAAGCGGCATTGAAAGAATATTTTGATAAGAAAAGTATTGGCACTGAAACCACTGCGGTTATCGACTTACTGGCTTTTTGCCATAGTTACCCGGTACGTCAGTTGCAAGAAAAAGGTCGGCAGTATTTAGCGCGGCTATTGCCGATGCTAATTGACGCATTGTTGATAGAACGTTCTTCAGTCCGTACGTTTTCAGCTTTTTTGAATATGCTTGAAAAAATCTGCAACCGCGTCGCTTATCTTGTGTTGCTGGTTGAGAATAAGGCCGTATTTAATCACTTGGTGCAATTGGCTGTTTTAAGCCCTTGGATTGTCACGCAGGTAACAAAATCTCCAGTATTGTTGGATGAGTTGATAGACCCCAATAGTTTATTCCATGTGCCAACCAAAGCGGAACTGAAAAAAGAATTAGAGCTGGCTTTAAGTAATGTACAGAAAGGCGATACAGAAGAGCAAATGGAAGCGTTGCGCCACTTCAAGCAAGCTAATGTGCTGCGTGTAGCCGCGTCTGATTTAACGGGCGTTATTCCAGTGATGATTGTTAGTGATAAGTTAACTGATATTGCCGAGGTGTTGGTTGAAAAAGCGTTGGCTTTAAGCTGGGAATCTGTCTGTTCAACATTTGGTGTGCCAGCTGGTGCAGCTGATGATGTTGTTAGCGGATTTGCAATCATTGGTTTTGGAAAAATGGGTGGTATTGAGTTGGGCTTTAGTTCTGATCTAGACGTGGTGTTTATTCATAAAGAAACTGATATGAGTGAGCATACGGTGGGTAGTCGCCAAGTGACATTGGTGGAGTTTTATATGCGCCTAGCCCGTAAATTTATCACGATGGTTAACACGAAAACATTTTCTGGGCAGCTGTATGAGTTGGATTTACGGTTGCGACCTAATGGACAGTCAGGCTTATTGGTGACAAGCGGGTCGGCATTTCAGCAATATCAAACAAAAAAAGCATGGACTTGGGAATTGCAAGCGTTAGTTCGTGCACGTTTTGTAGCGGGCTGTGCAAAAACAGGGCAAGTGTTCGCGGGTATTCGACAAGCCGTTTTATCTGTGCAGCGTGATCGTGATGCCTTAAAAAAAGATGTACTGGATATGCGAGAAAAAATGCGAGAGGCCTTATTAAAAACAAAAGAAGACTGTTTCGACTTAAAACATGGTGTTGGCGGTATTGTCGATATTGAGTTTATTGTACAATTCGGTGTATTAGCTAATGCAAGCCAGCATGATTCATTATTAGTGTATACCGATAATATTCGTTTGTTAGAGGCACTGAAGGAAATAGGTTTTCTAACAGACCAGCAACAAGTGATATTAAGCGATGCATATAAATGTTATCGCGAAGCGTCGCATCACGCCGCATTAGCAGAAAAATCAACAGAATTAGAGAAGGGGCTTTTTAAACAGTCGATCCAGAAAGTTGAGTCGATATGGAATGAGCTCATATTAAACAATTAACGTGATATTTAGGAGTAGATTATGGGAATGGATGACAAAGATGGCGTCATCTGGTTGGACGGTGAGTGGGTGGATTGGCGTGAAGCCAAAGTCCATGTCTTAACGCATACCTTACATTATGGCATGGGCGTGTTTGAAGGCACGCGTGCGTATGAGAATAGTGAAGGGACGGCTATTTTTAGGCTAAAAGACCATACCGACCGCTTGTTTAGATCGGCTCACATCTTGAACATGAAGGTGCCGTACGATAAAGAAACGCTGAATCAAGTTCAACGTGAGGCTGTGTCGAGAAATAACCTAAAATCAGCGTATCTACGACCCATGTGTTTTTATGGGTCAGAAGGCATGGGAATTCGTGCTGATAGTTTAAAGACTCACGTCATGGTGGCAGCTTGGGAATGGGGCAAGTACCTTGGTGAAGACGGTATTGAAAAAGGCATTCGTATTCGTACGTCGTCTTATGTTCGTAACCACGTAAACAGTGTGATGTGTAAAGCTAAAGCGAATGGGAACTACATGAACTCAATTTTGGCGCTGCAAGAGGCTATTTCATGCGGTTACGACGAAGCCATGTTATTGGATCATGAAGGCTACGTGGCCGAAGGCAGTGGGGAGAATATCTTTCTTGTCCGTAACGGTAAATTGATTACGCCAGACTTAACGTCAGCACTAGAAGGCATAACACGCGAAACAATCTTCCAATTAGCTGAAGAATGCAATTTAGAAGTGGTTGAAAAGCGAATCACGCGTGATGAAGTCTATGTGGCAGACGAGGCGTTTTTCACTGGTACAGCGGCAGAGGTCACGCCTATTCGTGAGGTGGATGACCGTACCATTGGTAATGGAGGCCGAGGCCCGATTACAGAACGCTTGCAAACGCTTTACTTTGACGCAGTTCATGGGCGTTCGCCAGAACACAGTGATTGGCTAACGCAAGTTTAGCTTGAGCCAGCCATATCGCATACTAGTCGTTGGCCCGTCTTGGGTCGGCGATATGGTAATGGCTCAAAGCCTGTTTATGGCACTTCAAGAACAACATGCGGAATGTTTGATTGATGTGTTGGCACCTGAGTGGTCTTTGTCCATATTAGAACGTATGCCCGAAGTGCGTAAAGGCATTGCTATGCCATTTGTGCATGGGCAGTTTGATTTTAAAGGCCGAAAAGAACTGGGTATATCATTAAGAAGCGAGCAGTATGACCAAGCGATTTTGTTGCCTAATTCATGGAAATCAGCCATTACACCCTATTTCGCTAATATTCCTAAACGGACAGGTTATGTTGGAGAAATGCGTTGGGGGTTGCTTAACGATTCAAGGAAGTTAGATAAAAAGCGCCTCACAAAGACAGTTCAACGTTTTGTAGCATTAGCGAAGTCGCCTAGTTATGAGCTGCCTGATATACCACTGCCCCGGTTGTTGATAGACCCGGTTAGTGTGGGTGATACCAAGCAAGAGTTTGATTTGGATGCAATGAAAGGCAAGATATTAGGCTTGTGTCCGGGGGCTGAATACGGCCCCGCAAAACGCTGGCCAGAAGAGCGCTATGCTGAGGTGGCAAAACAAGCCATACAACAAGGTTGGCAAGTGTTGTTGTTTGGCTCGGTAAAAGATGAGCCGGTGACGAAGACTATAAATGACCTGGCTGGTGGAAAATGCCGTGACGTTGCTGGCAAAACGAGTCTAACCCAAGCGCTTGATTTAATGTCCTTATGTGATGTTGTGGTGAGTAATGATTCTGGACTAATGCATGTGGCTGCCGCTTTAAATATTAAAACGGTCGCGGTGTATGGCTCGTCCGACCCCACGTTTACGCCACCTCTTCATGAAGAGGCTGAGGTTGTCAGCTTAGGATTATCTTGCTCTCCTTGTTTTAAACGAGAATGTCCATTGGTGCATTTGGATTGCTTGGTTAAAATACCGGCTAGCAGTATCAGTAAGATAGTTTTCGATTCATAAGAAAAAAACTTTTTATCTGCTAAACTTACAAAAATAAAGGGCTGTACGACCTACAGCTAACGAGTGTAAAAATTTAATTCTTTGTATCTTATATGGTACGAAGTAGCTAAAATAAGTTATGTATTTGATTAATAGGGAGAATAGATCGTGAAAAACAATAAATATATCGTGAAGTGTCTAGTTGCTAGTGCAGCAGTTATTGGCTTACTGGCCGGTTGCGCTACAGCACCTACGCCTCAGCAACCTGCTCAAGAGCTTGCGAGTGATTACAACTATATCATTGGCCCTGGAGATAATTTAAATATCTTCGTATGGGGAAATGATGAATTGACAATCAGTGTGCCTGTTCGTCCAGATGGAAAAATCACCACACGTCTTGTGGAAGATATTCCTGCTAGTGGGCAAACGCCAACACAATTGGCAAGGTCGATTGAAAAAGCTTATTCTGAGTATGTGAATAGTGCGGTTGTTAGCGTTATTGTAGAGGGTTTTTCAGGCGTGCCGTCACAAACAGTGCGTGTTGTTGGTGAGGCTTCCGAGCCTGTTTCTTTGCCCTTCAGAAAACACATGACATTGTTAGACCTTATGATAGATGTAGGTGGTTTGACAGAGTTTGCTGACGGTAACAACTCAAAACTTATTAGGAATATCGACGGGAAGCATCAAACGATACCGGTTAGGTTAGATGACTTATTGAAAGACGGTGATATTTCAGCTAATACTGCCATTATGCCGGGTGATATTTTAATTATCACTGAAGCTTGGTTCTAAAGGAATAAGAACCGATAACACTAAAAGTATGTGGTAAGAGAAATTAGGGATGAATGAACTTTTTGCGATAGCAACCCACTATTTACACGGGATTGCGAGATTTAAATGGACGGTGCTAATTGTCGCGTGGCTCTTGGCTTTGATCGGCTGGTTGTTGGTCTACCAGTTGCCAGATAAGTATGAAGCAACAGCACGAGTTCATATTGACAGTAATAGAGTGCTTCGTCCGTTAATGCGAGGTATCACAATACAGACCAATGTAGATAACCGTGTCAGTTTATTGAGCCGCACGTTGATGAGTCGCCCAAATTTAGAGAAGTTAGCAAGAATGGCGGACTTGGATTTAACCGTTGAGACAGATGATGAAAAAGAGGTGATGTTATCAGGGTTAGCTAAGGATATTAAGTTGTTAGGGGACCGACGAAACGGCTCTTTATATACAATTCAATATACGCACCCTGAAAAAGAGACGTCAAAGAAGACAGTGCAGGCGTTAATTTCTATTTTTATTGAGCAAATATTGGGTGATAAACGACAAGAAAGCGCTGAAGCGGGCGACTTTTTAGACCAACAAATTAGTGAATATGAAAAAAGGCTGATTGACACTGAAAGTAAACTGGCTTCTTTTAAACAGAAAAATGTAGGTATTTTGCCAGGTGAAAACACCAGTTATTTCGGCCGTCTAGAATCAGCAAACAGTGTGTTAAAGGTTGCTGAATTAGAATTACGAGAAGTCACCAATCGTAGGGATAATCTTAAAAATCAATTGTCTGGAGATGATCCGGTGTTTTTACCTAGTGGTGAAAGCTCTGCACCAGACAGTGCAAGAGTAGCTAATTTAAGGCAGCGTCTGGATGGTTTGCTGGTAAGGTATACAGATAAACATCCTGAGGTGGTACAGATTCGTGCGACCATTCAGCGCTTAGAAGAAGAAGGGCTGGCGACTCAGGCTGGTAGCGGGTTTGATGTGAGCGGTGCTGTTGGGAGCTTGTCGTATCAGAATATGCGTACAATGCTCGCGGAGGCAGATGGCCGAGTTGCAGAATTGTCCATCAGAGTAAGAGAATACCGTAACCGCGTTAAAACATTAAAAAGTAAGGTGAGTAGCCTTCCCGTTATGGAAGCGCAGTTAAAAGAATACACTCGAGATTATGATATTGTTAAAGAACAATATAATGCATTGTTAAAAAGACGAGAGTCTGCGCATTTATCAGGCGAGATGGAAAATAATGCGGATGACGTAAAGTTCAAAGTTATTGATCCCCCTTTCGTTCCTTCGAAGCCGACAGCACCAAATAAATTATTATTGAATACGGGTGTTCTTATAGGTGCTATTGCGTTAGCTATTGGTGTGGGTTTATTAATAGCCCTTGTTCAGCCAGTTATTACTAGTCGACATCGTTTGGCGCGTGTTACAGGCCTTCCTATTCTAGGAGCAGTTTCTCTAATTGAAGACGTTTCAGGTAAAAGAAAATTGTTGAACGCGATTATCATTACATTGCCCGTTGCTCTATTACTTGCCGCCTTTGCGGGTGTTAATTTTATTGAAGGCTTGTTGCCTTAAGTAGTCATTTTAAATATGGATATTATTCAAAAAGCAGCTAAAAAAATATCAGGGGCTAAACCAATTCAAAAGCCTTTGGTTTCAAGGGTTCAGGCGGATCGGTTGGGTGAGGTTAATAATATAAAGAAACATAGTGTTCCACGTCATACGGAATCGATAGTTTCAAAAAAAATAACTTTACCGTTGAAAGAGCTTCAAAAAAAAGGGTTTCTAACGCCTACGTCTTTATCAAGTCGTTTATCAGATGAATACCGAACGATTAAAAGGCCATTACTAGAAAATATTAGCGGTAAATCAGCTAAACAAGTTCCTAATATAAATTTAATCATGGTGACTAGTTCTGTCTCTGGTGAAGGGAAAACATATACAGCAATAAACTTAGCGATGAGCATTGCAATGGAGCAAGGTAAATCTGTCATGTTGGTGGACGCGGACACAGCAAAAGCATCGGCCACTAAGGAAATGGGTGTTGATTCTACTACTCTGGGACTATCCACATTATTAGAAGCACCGGAAACAGCCTTTAGTGACGTGATGTTGCGTACGGATATTGAAAATTTAACGTTCTTGCCGGCTGGTAAACCTCATGAGCGTTCAAATGAGTTGTTTGCCAGTTCAGTTATGACTGATTTATCAATGAATTGTCACAACGTTACTCTGATCGTGTCATTATTTTTGATTCGCCACCTTTGCTGCAGACAACAGAAGCGTCTGTACTTGCAAGCAGGGTAGGGCAAGTGGTTTTCGTAGTGGCTGCGGAGTCAACGTTAGAAGGGGCTGTTTCTGAGGCAATTAAGCAGTTAGGTAATGATAAAATTATTGGTTGTGTGCTCAATAAGTATGAGAAAAAGTTAGGGGATGCATCGTCGTATGGTTATGGCTACGGTTATGGCTATGGTGCAACGGAAACTACAAATTAGAAGAAGAAAATGAAAAAAATAATCTTGCTGTTAACGTGTTCGGCTTGGGTTACAACGGGTTGGGCAATTGACAACCGGTTTGAAAAAAGTGTTAGTGCAAATCTAACGTATACAGACAATGAAGGGTTGCGTTCGAGTAATGAAAAAAGTGCTTTTATTGCTTCAATCACGCCGAGCTTTTCTCTGCATAGAGAAGCCGCTCGTTCTAATATAGATTTAACCGCAGCATTAGAACTTAATAACCAAGATGGTGGTGGTGAGAACTTTAATCCACGACTGCAATTTGATTCTAATTGGGAGCTGTTCGAAGATCATTTCTTTATAGATGTGGATGCAACTGCTGGACAGAATTCTTCGGACCCATTTACGTCAACATCGATAAATTCAATCAACAGCGGCAGTGATGTGGCGACCACTTATGATTTACAAGTGAGCCCATATTTTATAAATCGCTTTAGACGTTACGCGGACTTGGAAGCAAGGTATACGCGCGATAAACAAATTAATAAAGGTTCTGTAACCGATGGAAGCAGTTCGGACATTATTAATATATCGTTGAATAGTGGCGAAGCGTTCTCAAGAGTATTTTGGGGCTTAAATTATTCAAAAGATGAAATATCATCTGAGCAAACCACAGACAGTAATTTTGAAAGTTACACTGCTAATGTTGGCTTTGCTGTTAATCGTTCTTGGCGTGTAAATGGAAGGGTTGGCGCTGAAAATAATGATTTCACATCTACACGTTCGTCAAATGATGGAGATACGTGGGGTGTCGATGTCATATGGACGCCATCACCTAGAACATCATTAACCGTTGGCTACGACGATCGGTTTTTTGGAGGCACACCAACGCTTGATTTTACACACCGCTTTCGCCGGTCTGCGATTAATTTAAGCTACTCCAAAGAAGTGACTAATTCGACTAGACTACTTAGAGATCAGCAAATTTTTCAGGTGGTTGACGCGTTTGGAAATACAATAATAAACCCTGCGACAGGCAATCCATTTTTGGTAACATCAAATTTGGCCACATTAAACGACATCACGTTTATTGATGAACGTTTAGATGGTTCTTATTCCTATCAGGGCCGCCGTTCAAACATTACCTGGAATATCAGCCATTCACGCCAATCTGATGAAACGGGTGTGTCAGGCGGTTTTTCTTCCACGTTGTTTGATACAGGCCTGACTTACACGAGAGAATTATCAAGAAATAATTCACTTAATACTTCTATTCAGTTTAATAAAACTGAACAAGGTACGGGAGTAGATTCTGATCGCCACCAGTTTAATATTGGTTTGTCACGTCAGCTTGTACAAGATACATCAATTAACGTTAACTACAGCTACAGTAAACAAGACTCTGATAGTACAGCGCTTTTGTCAACAACAAGAAGTGAATACACGGAAAACCGAATTTCTGTTGGCTTTTCTCACCAATTCAAATAAATAAATATATGGCTATCGATATATTGTGCATAGTAGGAGCACGCCCAAATTTTATGAAAATTGCGCCAATAATGGAGGCAATGAGTAATCCAGCAATTAACTTAGATGTTCAGTTGCTACATACGGGGCAGCACTATGATCAAAAAATGAAAGATTCATTTTTTGATCAGCTAGGCATCCCTGAACCGGATGTGGATTTAGGCGTAGGGGCAGGTAGCCATACAGAGCAAACAGCAAACATTATGCTCAAGTTCGAAAAAACATTGGACGAACTAGTGCCTAAAGCAATTCTTGTTGTGGGCGATGTTAATTCAACCATTGCGTGTGCCATGGTAGCGGTAAAGAAAAACGTCCCCATCATTCACGTTGAAGCCGGTTTGCGTAGTGGTGACCGCAAAATGCCTGAAGAAATAAATCGTGTATTAACTGATCAAATTTCAGACATATTGTTCACGACAGAGGCCGATGCAGTTAATAACTTAACGCAAGAAGGCATAGCGAAAAGCAGGGTTCATTTTACGGGTAATGTAATGATTGATACATTGATGAATCATGCAGATAGAGCAGTTCCAGTGGATGACACGGTCAAAAAATCGTTAAACCAAGCGGCATGGGAAAGCGGACAAAAGTTTGGTTTAGTAACGTTGCATCGCCCCTCCAATGTAGACGACAAGGATTGTTTAACTCGACTTATTGATGTGCTTGTTGAGGTAAATAGTCATTTACCATTAGTATTTCCTGTGCACCCGCGAACATCAAGTAAATTAGAAGAGTTTGGCTTGGTTAAAAAGCTAGATGAAGCGGGCATTATTCGTTTACCGCCTGCAGCCTATTTGGAAATTTTAGGCTTAATGAAAGGTGCAACCATGGTGTTGACTGATTCAGGTGGTATTCAAGAAGAAACAACCGCTTTTGGTACGCCTTGTATTACATTACGTGAAAGTACAGAACGGCCTGTAACAGTAACTGAAGGCACTAATACAGTGGTTGGTACAGACCCTGCAAAGATATTAGCGGCTGCACTACAAACGCTTGAAACGGGCGGTAAAACAGGGCGGCGCCCTGAACTTTGGGATGGTAAAGCAGCGGTACGAATCGCAGAAGTACTTAAAAAATGGCTAGCGACCCTTTAAAAATCAAAAAATTCATCAAGGATTGATGTGACCATCAAAAATGCAATGACCATTGATGTTGAAGACTACTTCCAAGTCTCAGCATTCGAAAATCATATCGATAAATCAACTTGGGATACGATTCCATGTAGATTAGAAAATAACATGGATAGAATCCTACAGTTACTTTCTGACCATGACACGCGGGCAACTTTTTTTACTCTAGGCTGGGTCGCTGATAATTATCCATCCGTGATAAAAAAAATAGTCTCAGAAGGACATGAATTAGCTAGTCATGGCTATCAACATATTAGGGTAAGTGATCAAACGTCAGAGCAATTTTTAGCTGATATTTCACGTACAAAAGACTTATTGCAACAAATTGGCGGTAACGAAGTTAAAGGGTATCGAGCGGCCAGTTTCTCGATGGGCGAAAAAACGCCGTGGGCACATGACATGTTAGCGCAAGCTGGTTATGCCTATAGTTCTAGTATTTATCCAATTCAACATGATCATTACGGAATGCCTTCCGCTTCTCAATATTTGTACTATCCTTTAGGAGAAGATGATCAAGAGTTTTGTGAAATACCAATTAGTACGTTGGATGTACCAGGAAAACGGTTGCCAGTTGGTGGAGGAGGGTATTTTAGGTTCTTTCCATACGCGTTATCGAAATGGATGATTGCTGAAGTAAATAAACAGCATAAACAGCCTACAATATTTTATTTTCACCCATGGGAAATTGATCCAGAACAACCTAAACAAAACAATATTGGTATGAAAACCCGGTTTAGGCATTATGTGAATTTGTCACGTATGTACGATCGTTTGGATCGCTTACTTAAAGATTTTGAGTGGGCGACAATGGATGAAGTTTTTATAAATAAGCAGAATAAAACCCTTTCTTAATAAGGATTTTAGATGAAGCATAAAGGGAAAATACGTGTCGCTACCACAAGGAAAAACCGCAGATGTTTCTGCGCTAACAATCAGTATAACGGAGCTTACTCAAGCTGAGTTACATCACTGGGATGCCTATGTTCAAGAGCACCCTGAGGCTACATTTTTTCATAAAGCGGGTTGGAAATCAGTATTAGAAAAATCATTTGGCCACCCCTGTCATTATCTTATAGCTAAACAAGAAGATAAAATTTGTGGTGTACTGCCTTTGGGGCGCGTTAAGAGCGCATTGTTTGGTGATGCGTTAATATCCACGCCATTCTGTGTATATGGTGGTGTAATAGCTGACAATGATGCTATCGCCAGTGAATTGGAGAATAGCGCGTGCCGACTAGCGGACACATTGCAAGTTGATTATCTTGAATTGCGCAATAAAAAACAACGGCATGCAGATTGGCCAAGTAAAGACATGTACGTGTATTTCCGCAAAGAAATTAATGAAGATGCAGAAGAAAATTTAAAAGCGATTCCAAGAAAACAACGTGCTGTAGTGCGTAAAGGGATTAAGGCAGAATTAGATGTTTCTAACGAAAAAAATCTTGATAATTTATATTTTGCATACGCCAGCAGTGTCAGGAATTTAGGTACCCCTGTATTTTCGAAAAAGTACTTTGCTAACTTATTAGATGAGTTTGGTGAGGACTGTAACGTGACGACGATTTCTAAAGAAAATGAAACGATAAGTAGTGTGCTTAGCTTTTACTTTAAAGATGAAATATTGCCTTATTACGGTGGTGGAACAAGCGCAGCACGTGGTTTGAAAGCAAATGATTTCATGTATTGGGCGTTATTGAAACAGTCAGGAGAAGCAGGTATTAAATACTTCGATTATGGTCGAAGTAAAGAAGGGGCTGGGTCATACAGTTTTAAAAAGAACTGGGGTTTTGTCGCAGAGCCTTTGTTTTATGAATATTACCTTGTAAAAAGTAAATCAATACCTGAAGTGAACCCCAATAATCCTAAGTATAAAGTTTTTATTGATATCTGGCGCCGTCTGCCATTAAGTATTGCAAACTTCATTGGTCCTTATATTTCGCGATCATTAGGCTAATAAACATGTCAAATATAACGCTCAACGAACGCTGGAAAAAAGCACTTTTATCTTGTGGTTTGGTGCTGACTGTAATAACGGCGGTATTTTACCAAACCCTATGGTCGATGATTGATACCTGGTGGAATTACGGCACATACACGCATGGTTTCGTGATATTTCCAATTAGTATTTATCTTCTATGGCAGCGTAAGGATGAGCTAAGTCAAATTACGCCTACATTTAGTTGGTTAGGCGTTGTAGCCATACTGCTGTCTTCCACCTTATGGCTGGTAGCAAGCCTTGTTGGTGTAATCCTGTTTATGCAAGTAGCTTTTATAAGCATGGTTATAGCGACAGTGTGGGCGCTATTTGGCACACGTTTTTTTATGGCATCATTATTTCCGCTGATGTACTTATATTTTGCGGTACCTTTTGGCGAACAGCTCATACCCGTGATGATAGATTTAACGGCAGAATTTACGGTATGGGCGATTAATTTAACGGGTATTCCCGTCTACCAAGAAGGGCGTTTTTTAACCTTACCCACAGGTAATTGGGAAGTGGCGGAGGCTTGTAGTGGCGTGCGTTATATCATTGCCTCGTTCGCGTTAGGAAGTATTTTTGCGTACTTAAATTACCAAAGTCTCTCTAAGCGAACGCTGTTTATCATTCTATCGTTACTTGTACCAATTTTAGCGAATGGGTTAAGGGCGTTCGGTATTGTGATGATTGGCCATTACAGTGATATGGCGTTAGCGACCGGTGTGGACCACCTTGTTTATGGCTGGTTGTTTTTTGGTGTGGTTATGTTCTTGTTATTTTGGATTGGCATGTTTTGGGCAGATGATGAGGTTGAGTTAGTCATTACTCATGCAGAAGAAACAAAGCAACAGCAAAGCAACACAGTTGTACCAATCGTTATAACTATCGTTGTTGCGGTTAGTGGTATGTTAATGGAAACCTATTTGCGCGGTCAGCAGACGCAACATAAATATGCCATTTCTTTGCCAAGCAATGTTTCAACATGGCAAGGCCCAGTGGATATTACGACAAGCTGGAAGCCAACGTTTCCTGGAGCTCAAGAGCTGAAGTCCGCTAAATATAAAGCAGGTGATTCGCAGGTCCATGTATATGTTGCTCATTATGAGAAAGAAACAGATGCAGGTGAACTGATCAGTTCTACCAATAGGATGTTTAATCTTGAAAAATGGGAAGATGAATCAACACGCTCGTTTAAAGTTACTGAAAACCTTGCGGTTAAAGAAATTATTTATCGTGGTTTGGGCAAAAAAATGCTTGTGTGGGAGTGGTTGGAAATTGGGTCTGATAAAACAACCAATATTTTGGTAGGAAAGGCCTATCAAGCGAAAAATATATTGATGTTAAGAACACATGGGAATAGGGCCATTGCATTAACGACACCCTATCGCGGAGATTTAAATCACTCACGTCAAACGCTCATTAATTTTGTAAAAAAAGTGCCGAATATATCTAAACCTTTGGGCTTGGTTAAGCATAAATAAACCATGATGAAACAACCAGTACATATTTGCCATATTATTTACGCACTGAAAACAGGGGGGTTAGAAAACGGTTTGGTTAATTTAATCAATCATTTACCGGCTGAAAAATTTCAGCACAGTATTGTTTGTTTAACAGACTTTGATGACTTCGCTGATCGCATTAAGCGTGACGATGTTGAGATAATCTCACTACATAAAAATGCAGGGCAAGATATTGGTTTGTATTTAAAACTGTATCGAGTAATTAAACGGATGAAGCCCGATGTTGTTCATACAAGGAATATGGCGGCCATTGAGATGCAAATACCCGCTTTTTTTGCCAAGGTAAAAGTACGTGTTCATGGTGAACATGGTTGGGACATTAGTGATCCTCAAGGTAAAAACAAAAAATATCAGTGGATTAGAAAAGTGTGTAGCGTCGTGATACACCGTTTTGTACCACTTTCAAAAGAGCTTGAGGCATATTTAACAGATGTGGTGCGTGTACCCCCCCAAAAAATAACACGGATTTGCAATGGTGTTGATTCTGTACGTTTTTCACCAAATGCTGTTATGGATAAAATGCCGTTTGCTAGTTCAGTATCTGTTAATACCGTTGTGATAGGTTATGTCGGCAGAATGGAAGTTATTAAAAACCCTGAGGTGTTGGCAAGAGCATTTATTGCCTTAAATAAACAACTCTCGAAGGATGTGTTTTTGGTGATGATAGGTGGTGGTAGTCAACTAAAGACAGTTAAAAGTATTTTGGAGAATGAGCAGTTATTGGATAAATGTTGGTTCCCTGGGGATTGTCCTAATGTAAGTAGTTTAATGTTAGGTTTTGATGTTTTCTGCTTACCCTCTAAAGCCGAAGGTATTTCAAACACGTTGTTAGAAGCAATGGCAAGTGGTTTACCTGTCGTCGCAACAAAGGTGGGCGGTAATGCTGATATTGCTTTAGATGGGGAAACTGCAACATTGATAGAAAGTGGCCATGTCGATGAGTTAGTTGAAGCATTAGCAACCTATGTAAATGATGCAGGCTTAAGAAAGCAACATGGAAAAGCCGGCAGGCAGCGTATTGAAAAGAGTTTGAGTTTAAAGCAAATGGTTTCGAATTATGAAGCGATGTATTTAAAAGAAATAAATAACCTGCACCAAGAGGTGGCGTAAACATGTGTGGCATAGTTGGTATTTTTGATTTACATAATAATAGCGAAATAGACCGTGAGCTGTTATCTCAAATGAATGAAACACAATTTCATCGTGGACCAGATGAAGGCGGTATCCATATGGAGGACGGCCTGGGCTTCGCTCACAGGCGCTTATCTATTATTGACTTGTCACACGGGCAACAACCTTTGTTTAATGAAGATAAAACTGTTGTCGTTACCTATAACGGTGAAATATACAATTTCCCAGAGTTATCGGAAGAATTAAAAGCAAAAGGCCATGTGTTCGAAAGTCATTGTGACACCGAAGTAATCGTCCATGCCTGGGAAGAATGGGGTGAAGCCTGTGTAGATAGGTTCAGAGGCATGTTTGCCTTTGGTATTTGGGATAGAAATCAACAAACACTCTTTCTTGCACGTGACCGGTTGGGGATTAAGCCACTTTACTATTCATTACTCGAGAACGGTCAATTGATATTCTCATCTGAGTTAAAAGCACTTAAAGCGCATCCCTTATTATCTAAAGAAATAAACCCGCAAGCGATAGAAGATTATTTCACCTTTGGCTACATACCAGATCCAAAGACAATATATAACGGCGTCAACAAACTTCCACCAGGCTATAGATTAACCGTTAAAAAGGGTACAAAAACGCTTCGGCCAGAACAATATTGGGACTTATCCTTTAAACCGCACGAAGGGCTAAGTGAAGAAGATTATAAAAAAGAATTAATTAAACAGTTTGAAACGACCGTTGGAATACGAATGGTTGCGGATGTGCCGCTGGGTGCTTTTCTTTCAGGTGGTGTGGATTCGAGTGGTGTAGTCGCCATGATGGCAGGATTGTCAGATGACCCAGTAAATACCTGTTCTATATCATTTGGCGATCCAAAATTTAATGAATCCGAATATGCCAAGCAGGTTGCCGAACGTTATAAAACCGATCACAGGGTAGAACAGGTTGAGGTTGAAGACTTTGAGCTAATAGATGAATTGGCCGGTTTGTATGACGAACCCTATGCAGATAGCTCCGCATTACCTACGTACAGAGTTTGTGAGCTGGCTAAAAAACAAGTGACAGTCGTGCTATCGGGCGATGGTGGTGACGAAAGTTTGGCTGGGTATCGGCGCTATCGATGGCATATGATAGAAGAAAAAATGCGTTCGTTGATCCCTCTTGCTATTCGCCGCCCTGTGTTTGGTTTGTTGGGTAAATTGTATCCGAAAGCGGATTGGGCGCCAAAATTCTTACGGGCTAAAACGACATTTGAATCAATCGCTAGGGATTCAGCGGAAGGTTATTTACATAGCGTGTCACTGATGAGCGATAAGATGAGAAGCTCGTTGTTTAGCGAACAACTTAAAAACCAATTAGATGGCTATCAATCCATAGAGGTATTTCGAGAACATGAGCGAAAATCTCCAACAACAGATGGGCTGTCACTTGTGCAGTATTTGGATTTTAAAACCTATTTGCCAGGCGATATTTTAACTAAAGTGGATAGAGCCAGTATGGCACATGCGTTGGAAGTGCGTGTTCCCCTACTTGACCATAAATTAGTCGATTGGATGTCGGGCATACCACCGGAACTAAAACTTAAAGGTTCGGAGGGGAAATATATCTTTAAGAAAGCACTTGAGCCCCATTTAAGTGACGATATTTTGTATCGAGATAAGATGGGTTTTTCAATCCCTGTCGCCAGTTGGTTTCGCGGGCCGTTAAAAGAAAAGCTACGGACCAAAATATTACATGGCAAGCTGGCGAAAACAGGTTATTTCAACCAATCGTATTTAGAAACATTAATTAAAGATCACCAGTCAGGCGTTAGGGATTACAGCGCGGGTTTATGGTCATTGCTGATGTTTGAGAGTTTCTTGGAACAGTAAATGAAAATATTACACGTGCTTGATCACTCTATTCCACTGCATAGTGGTTACACGTTCAGGACGCGCGCCATTTTAAATCATCAACGTGATTTAGGATGGGAAACGTTTCATGTAACGTCAGCAAAACAAGTTGGTGCAACTGAGTTGAAAGAAACAATTGATGAGTTGGAGTTCTACCGCACATATGTCAACAATACCTTATTAGAAAAAGCACCCGTGCTGAACTATTGGGGCATTATTGCAAGTTTAGAAAAAAGAATTATTCAAATTTGTGATGAGATAAAACCAGATATTCTTCATGCCCATTCGCCAGCGTTAAATGGTGTGGCGGCGATACGTGCCGGTAAAAAGCTAGGCATCCCAGTAGTCTATGAATGCCGAGCATTTTGGGAAGATGCAGCGGTTGATCATGGAACAAGTTCAGAAGGTAGCTTGCGCTACAAGGCAACACGGGCAATGGAAACATGGGTGTTTAAACGCGCAAACGCGGTAACAACTATTTGTGAAGGCTTGAAGAAAGACATCATAGAGCGCGGTGTGGCCGAACAAAAAATCACGACAATTCCAAACGCCGTTGATATTAGTGCATTTAAGTTTGCACAACCCGCTAAAGAACCATTAAAAAAAGAACTAGGGTTACAGGGTAAAAAAGTGATAGGTTTTATCGGCTCATTTTATGCCTATGAAGGCTTGCCGTTATTGATTGAAGCGTGTGCACAACTGTTTAAAAAAGATGACGATATCCGCCTTTTGCTCGTAGGCGGTGGGCCAGATGAGCCAATTATCAAACAAAAAATAGATGAGCTGGGCTTACAAGATAAAATCGTACTGACCGGCCGCGTACCTCATAGCGATGTGCAAGATTACTATAACTTGGTGGATATATTCGTATATCCACGTTACGCCATGCGTTTGACCGAATTAGTCACGCCACTAAAACCGTTGGAAGCCATGGCGCAAGGCCAACTGGTTGTTGCATCAGATGTGGGTGGGCATAAAGAGTTGATTAAACACGGCAACAATGGATTCTTGTTTAAAGCGGATAATGTAGATTCATTAGTAGAAACAGTGTTAAACGTTTTTGATTCAAAAGATGAGTGGGAAACAATTCGCCAGCAAGGCAGAGAATATGTAGAGCAAGAACGAAACTGGCCGGCCAGTGTTGCTAACTATCAGAAGGTTTACCCGTCTATCCTTAGGTGATGGGAACTTATGACCATCAATGTACTCAGCTTCACAACGCTCTATCCCAATGAAAAACAGCCGCGTCACGGAATTTTTATTGAACAGCGACTAAAACAACTTATTCAGGCAGCCGACATCCAACTAAAAGTTGTAGCGCCAGTCCCTTGGTTTCCATTAAAGAATAAATGCTTTGGCCAATACGGTCTTTATTCAGAGGTGGCGGCACATGAAAACCGGTTTGGAATAGATGTTTATCACCCAAACTATCTGGTTATACCTAAAATTGGGATGACAATAACGCCGATTCTGTTAGCCCTGTCCGGACTCAAGAGAGTAAAACAATTAATTAAAGAGGGCTTTAAGCCGAACATCATAGATGCGCACTATGTCTACCCAGATGGTGTGGCGGCTGCATTAATAGGTAAGTGGTTAAACATACCGGTAATCATTACCGCGCGTGGCAGCGATATCAACGTGTTACCAAACTATACTTTGCCAAAAAAAATGATTCTATGGGCTACAAAAAGAGCCGTTATGAACATAACGGTGTCCCATGCCTTAAAAGAAGAAATGCAAAAATTGGGTGTGCCTGGAGATAAGATTAAAGTGCTACGTAACGGTGTGGATTTAGATACATTCAAGATATTGCCAGACGTTAGAAAAGAGAAACGTTATGATGTTAAGCAGTTGATTTCGGTAGGTAACTTAATTGAACTAAAAGGCCACCATTTAATTATAGAGGCACTAAAAAACTTACCAGACACCGAATTAACCATCGTTGGTGAAGGCCCTATGGAAGGTCAACTTAAACAATTAGCCATAGATTATGATGTTGCCGATAGAGTGAACTTTGTCGGCTACAAAACGCATCAAGAACTTGTAAAGCTATACAATCAAGCGGATGCTCTGGTGCTCGCCTCAAGCCGAGAAGGGATGCCCAATGTACTGTTAGAGGCCATGGCCTGTGGAACGCCCGTTATATCCAGTTCAGTGGGTGGGGCAGTTGAAGTAGTAACAGAAGCATCGGCAGGTATTTTGCTTGAAGAAAGATCAGCCAATAGCATTGAGCGGGCTGTAAAAAGGTTTATGCAATGTTTACCAAAGGCTAGCGATACGAGGGAATATGCTGAGCAGTTTTCGTGGGAAGCAACAATGTCAAATTTGAGAGATAGACTCGAGCGTTCAACTCAAAAATAAATGCAAAAAGAACAAACACAACTAAACTTACTATTCACCGTATAGGAACATAGGCCATTGCGCGACATACTCATAACATTAATAGTTTTTGGCTCATTGCCATTAATATTTAGGCGGCCATATGTCGGCATCATTATGTGGTGTTGGATTAGCTATATGAACCCGCACAGAGGCGCTTGGGGCTTTGCCTATAATATGCCTTTTGCTGCAGTAATAGCGGGGGCAACTATGCTAGCAATGTTAACGCAAGCTAAGCAGGTACAAAAACTAGATAAAAATGGTATTGTGATTTTGTGGATTATTTTCCTTATATGGACAGGGCTTACAACAATATTCGCTTTTTACCCTGACTATGCAATGATTGTTTATAAAAGCTATTTCAAAATCATGTTAATGACAGTTGTTGCCTTAATGTTAATCAATGATCAAAAAAAGCTGAATCATTTTATATGGGTTATTGTGTTGTCCTTAGGGTATTTTGGTGTAAAAGGCGGCTTGTTTACCATTGCAACAGGTGGGTCTTTCAGAGTGTGGGGGCCGCCGGATTCCTTTATTGAGGGTAATAATGAACTAGCTCTAGCATTGCTAATGCTTATACCGTTAACCAATTATTTACGTGTTGTGTCAGTAAAGAAATGGGTTAAATTAGGGTTTTTAGGGGCTATTTTCTTAATGTTGGCCGCTGCGCTAGGCTCACAATCAAGAGGCGCTCTTTTAGCCGCAGGCGCAATGGGGTTTTACCTTTGGTTAAAAAGTGATAAAAAGTTTTTGTCAGGAATAGCTGTGGCTGTAGCTGGAGTAGGCTTTTTGATGTTTATGCCACAAACATGGTGGGACAGAATGTCGACCATTGAAACATACGATGAAGATGAATCAGCAATGGGGCGAATAAATGCCTGGTGGACGGAGTTTAATATAGCAAATGATAATATTTTTGGCGCAGGGTTTAATCACGCCTCCATCGAAATTTTTAGTAAATATGCACCTAATCCCGATAATGTTCTAGTGGCGCATAGTATCTACTTTCAAGTCTTGGGTGATCATGGCTGGGTAGGGTTATTTCTATTTTTGACATTTTGTGTATTGAGCTTGTTGTTATCAAAAAAAATAACACAAAAAACTGCAAACAATGAACAGTTAGCATGGGCAAATTTACTAGCAAGAATGTTATACGTTAGTTTAATTGCGTACGCTGTTGGCGGTGCATTTTTAAGTTTGGCCTATTTTGATTTGCCCTATCACATCATGGCTATTTTGGTAATAACCAACACCCTTGTTGACAGAGAGCTAGCAAAACCAGTTCCAACGCCACAAGAAACAGATGCTGCTATTAGTACTAAACCCATACAGATAGAGTCTGCCAACGTGGGCAAAGGGCTTAATGCTAACCATCTTCACATCAGCTGAAATATGCAACACATAATCAACAAAACCATTGCTTCAGTGTTGCCGCTAGTTACACTTGGTGAACAGCGGCTTAGTATTCTTATATTTCACCGTGTATTAGCATCATACGACTTCATGCGCCCTGGGGAAATAACAGCAAAAGAGTTCGATCAAAAAATGCAACTCATTGCGAAATACTTTACCCCCTTGCCTTTATTAGAAGCAGTAGAGCGATTAAAAAATGGCACATTGCCTCAACGAGCAATTTGTGTAACATTTGATGACGGTTATCGAGATAATGCGGAAGTAGCATACCCTATTTTAAAAAAACATAATATCCCCGCTACTTTTTTTGTAGCGAGTGGTTTTCTTGATGGAGGCCGCATGTGGAACGATACCGTCATTGAAACGGTAAGAAACTGCCAAGATAAAGAATTAAGTTTAATTGATTTAGGGCTAGGGACTTTTCTAACAGGAACAGAGCAAGCAAAAGAAAAATCAGCACAAACCATTATTCAACAAATTAAGCATTTACCACAAAATGAGCGTGATCAAAAAGTAGCAGGCATTTCTTCGTATGCTAAAGGCCTACCGAACGACTTAATGATGGACTCGGTACAGGTCAAAAATATGGCTGAGCAGGGTGTGTCGATTGGTGGGCATACAGTAACGCACCCCATTTTAGCAACACTAACGGCCAAAAAAGCAGAACAGGAAATTAGGCAAGGTAAGCAAGAGCTAGAAAGTATTACCCAACAAGCTATTACTGAGTTTGCTTATCCAAATGGAAAGCCAGGGCAAGACTATTTGCCAGAACACGTAGATATCATCAAAAAGTTGGGTTTTAAACTAGCGGTTTCAACGCAGTGGGGTGTGTCTAATAGTAACAGTGATATTTATCAACTCAATCGGTTTACACCTTGGGATAAAGGGGAATCCAAGTTTCTTGCAAGATTGGTTAATAATTTAAGACATGTGTCTTAAGAAAGCTAGAGGTTGAAATGAATAAACAATTCTTGCTCCCTATGGTTGTTTTCATAATTCTTATTAATAGCCAGCTGTCTTTAGCAACTAATCATGTCAAATCATACACAGAGTGTTTATCAGTTCTTGGGCTACAAGGTGGTTTCTGCGAATTAAGCACGAAAATATCCAGCGTATACCCGCCTATTACGGACGTCAACAGGCGATTTGGCGACCCTAAAAATGTGTTGGTTGCATGGGGTGGTGCAGCATACGATAAGGTGAATAAAGTTTTTTACTTCATGGGCGGTGGTCATGCAGACTACGCCGGAAATGAGGTATATTCGTTTGATTTAAAGACAGCACAATGGAAGCGGTTGACTGACCCATCACCTTTAGATTTTATTGGTTATGCATCTGGCAGTTCAGATGCTTATATAAAGATACCTGATATTAGGAAAGTACCTGGCGCTTCTCATAGCTATGATGGGTTACAGTACCGCCAAGAAACAGGAACAATTCTTTATAATACAAGCACGCCCTCTGGCAAAATAGCCGCCCCTGCTACGTCATCCCCAGCTGACTCAAACTTTATTGATGGTGAAGAAAGAAAAGCTATTTATGAATTTAACCCATCCGCTACCGAAACAAGAAATCAACTAGCCCCGTTAACGTGGCGCAAGGTATCACGTGAAAGGTTATATTATCCGCGCTCTGTTATTTTGAATGATGGCTCATACTTGGTGGGTGATAAGTTTAAGTTGTATAAAGCAACATTTAACGCAGACAACCAACTAATAACGGGCTTAACACCTTTCTCTAATCAACCTGATTGGGGTGATGGTTTTGCTCGATATGATGAAGAAAGAAACTTAATTTGGTCAAAGCATGATGCGTCATTACTTTCGTTCAATGCACTCACTGGCAAGCTTGTAAAGAAAGTAACACACCACACCAGCAAAGGTAAATCATTAGCTATTGCAAATGATGGAGAGCTGGTTATGTGGGATGGCTGCTCCACGATAGACACTTATGACCCTGAAACAGACGTTTGGAGCTCTAAATATTGGGGCGATGCTGGGGCTCAGCCTTGTAACCAATATAATGGCTACAACCGCATTTATGGTAAGTGGCAGCACATAGAAGGACGAGTTTTTGCCGGCGTTGTTAATGCAGACCATGGGGTTATGATTTATGTGAAGCCATTATCAATAAATAGCAGAGCCAGTCATTCGGCGTTAACTAATTCAGTATCAAAGCCCTCGACGCAACTTACACTAGCTCAACGTGTTATTTTATTGAAGAGCAAGAAAACAACAAAAATAAAAAACAAACTGCCCTCCCCCAAAAAAAAGAAGGTTCAATTTCAAAGCTTGTTATCAAAGGATATTCCTTACAATGACATACCTGCCTTACAAGTTATGGGCTTGCTACCCAAATATGGCATCGCTAAACACACTGTTGGCCCAGATAATAATATAGACTGGACTGGTAACGGTGGTGAACGGTCAGAAATAGGTTTAGTGCCTGAACAACACGCAGCGTTTATCGCCGGGCAAGCTGATTTAAAAGATAGTATTCTTGAAGCTGCTTTAGCCCCGGCGCCAGCAGGTTTTAACCATACACACCATCCTAACGAATTTTGGCTACCGTACCTATTAACAGGTAATAAAATCTATGTTGACAATATGGAAGCAGGGTACAAGTCGTATAAGGATTGGCGTAAACAACCTTATGACAGCGCCATGAAGACCATGCTGGGGCGTGAAGCTGCATGGAATTTACGTGACCTAGTTCAGCTGGCTTATCTGCAAGGAAAAGGCTTAACAACGCAAACTTATTACCAAGCCGCTTTAGATGCATCACGTGATAGATGGTTGAATGTTGTTAATAATCCAAGACCTGACCAAGCGATGTTTAACATATTAAAGTTTAATTCGGCAGGTGCAAATACACACGGCTTTACGGGTTGGATGCAAGCGATGTTCGGGCAAGCATTGAACTATACAGCGTTTATAACTAAAGATGATGGCTGGAAACAAGTAGCTGCATGGCAATTCCAGCACTTGCTTAAATCATCGGGGGATAAATGGCCTCTAAAAGCAACGGGGTATGACCATGTATTTATGATTTACTTTATGCCACAAGGCAATAAGGCTACATGGCGTGAGGCATACGATTTTGCACAAACAGCAACATGGGAAACTATTAGCCCCTATCCGCCATCTGTTGTTAATAACCCCACGTATATTGCCCAACCAGACAACCACCTATTAAGCTTAGAGTACAGAGCAGGTACATACCCACTAACGTATGCCAACAGAGCGCAATACGCTTATGGATGGGCGGCGTTAGCGTGTAAAAACAGCATAGCAAGGGCGTGTGATAAGTCTCAACAGTTGTTTGATGAGATTATCTTACGTGGTGATCGTTGGGATTATAAGAACGGCTATTCAACAAATAGAATAAAAGAAATACAGATAAGTGCTGAGTAAAGATGGGTGAAACCAAAAGAGCGTTAATATTTTCTTTTATTAATAAATATTCGAATATTATCATCCAATTTGGAGTGGTAATGGTAATAGCCAGATTGCTTACGCCAAAAGAAATTGGAATTTACTCAATAACCGCAGCTTTTTTTGGTTTTGGGCAAATGATAAGAGACTTTGGAATATCAACATACATTATTCAAGAGAAGGAGCTTACAAAAGATAAATTAGCATCAGCTATCACTGTGTCCTTAGTAAGTTGTTATAGTTTGGCAGCATTCTTTTATTTCGCAGCTCTTCCTCTATCCAAATTTTATGGCCAGCCAGATATATATGGATTATTAAAGATATTAAGTTTGAATTTGTTATTTATTCCGTTTGGGACAATCACATTATCAATATTAAAACGAAATATGAAATTCGAAAGGATTTTAATAATAGATTTTATTAGCACGATTGCTTATGCCTGTACTGCCATTATTTTAGCAATGAATGAATTTGGAGTGTTTAGCCTAGCCTATGCAGCATTTATGGGTACATTAGGTACTGTATTAACGAGTTTGTTATTTAGGCCAAAATGGGTGCCTTGGTTACCTGGCGTTAAACAAATTAAATTGGTTATGGGGTTTGGCTGGAGAATGAGTTTAGCAAATATTGTTTCTCACATACACGAGGTTTCTGGTGATTTGATTTTAGGTAAAACGTTGGGAGCCAATTCGGTGGCTTTGTTTAATAGAGGAGTTTCAACTGTCCGACTGTTTACTCAGCTGATAAATCAAAGTGTAAACCCCGTTTTGTCGTCAGTGATGGCGAAAAAAAATAGAGCAGATGAAAGTGTTAAGAATATTTATATAATGGCATTAACATATACGATTGTTTTAGCATGGCCCTTTTTTTTGTTTATTTCAATGAATGCAAAGCTGGTGCTTGTTACATTGTATGGGGAACAGTGGTTGGATGTTAAGGTATTGTTACCGATATTAGCACTAATGTTTTCAGCAAATATACTGTTTTCTTTTTATGGGCAATTTCTTGTTTCAACAGGCTTGGTTAAAGAGAATCTTAGATTGGTTATCTATACAACGTTATTTAGATTGGCAGTGCTGTTATGCTTTTCTGTTACTGATCTGGAAACTATTGTTATCGCACTATTAACTACACCGCTATTTAAGTTCCTTTTAATTAAGCGGGGTCTTAAAGACAGGCTGGAGTTAACCTTTCGTGATTTTGTAAAGCCACTTTATTTTGGATTGGTTGTTAGTACTGTAACAGGAGCGACTATTGTTATTGCCAAAACTGTTGTAGGGAGTTTCGAATACCAGTGGCAAGAGTTGGTGTTTTTGGCAAGTAGTGCAGCAATTACATGGTTATTATCTATTATTCTATTGAACCACCCTATAAATAATGTATTACTTAAACCATTATGGTTTAAGTTGCGTCAGTTATTCTTTGGGTACCAGCAATAATGAGGACATTAATATTTTTTTCAAACGTAACACTTGGCTATGGTTCGCCAAAGTATATTTACTTTATGGAAAAAGCTTATTCGTTAAAAATTTTTAAGGAAATTATCAGTTATGAGCCTTATGAAAAACAAAGACCTTTCTTTGAACTAAGCAAAAATTTTAAAAGGTCGATAATAGGACAAGGTTTAGCTAATTTAGCTGGCAAGTTAGGTTTATCAAAAAGTTATAGATTTGAACAGCACATAAAAAAAAACATACAGTCTTTTTTACATAGTTTTGTCATTATAAAATCTGCCTTACTATCATACTGCGGCCCTCTTTTTATTGTGACGACATTTGAAAGCCCATTATTTGGTCTGTTTTCTAAAAACACTATTTTCTTACAAAATTTTTCTGAAATTTGGGAAGAAATTGATAATATATCAACAAAACCCAGCCGTTGTAGTTCGTTTTTGCTAAACAGGTATTATGTAAATGCTAGTTACTTAGTCGCCCCACAGGAAGATCGTTTAGCTATAGCAGCTACCCGGTATGTGAACTCTAAAGGTTATTTGATTCATAACGTTCCCAGATACACTGATTTTGAAAAACCAGTACTAACCACGGATAAAAAAAGAATTTTGTACCAAGGGCGAGTTAGCGATGATAGTTTAGGTTCTAAAATTTTAGAGCTTGCAGAGAATTTACCAGAAGACGTGGAGTTTCATTTGGCCGGATTGGTCAATAAAAACTATGTTGAAAAAGTGGAGGATTTAAGAGAAAAGGGGAAGCTTACATACCATGGCTATTTGGATTGGCGAAGCTTAGATGCATTAAGAAAGACATGTAATATTGGACTGGTTTCTTGGAGCGATAATACGTTAAATACAAAGTATTGTGCGCCTAATAAATTATACGAATATATATCGTCAGGGATGTATGTCATATGTTTTGATAATTATTCTTTAAAGAAACTGAATCAACAATTTGATTTTGGATTTATTTGTGGGATTCCAAAAGAACTTGCTGAGCACGTAAAAGAAATTTGTTTTGAAAAGATGTTATGTAAAGGTGAGGAGAATTACCAATTGTTTAAAAATGAACTGAATTATGAGAACCAAACGAAACAGCTCTTTTTAGATATTTATCAGGATAATTAAGTTTTAATGATGAATGGTAAAAAGTATAGAGAAGGGCTAAGAGTTCTTTTTGCTGAACCTAATTTAACTCATACGTCACCAGTGACAACGTTATCACATGCGATAAAAAAAGCAGGGGGAAACACACATTTTGTAGATTTTACTGCAATATCTACTTTAGAGCTCATTAGGCTATATTTAAAGGTAGATGTGTTAGTTATTCAGTTTTATGGGGTGATTGACAGTTATGCACGTAAACAAATAGCGCTAGCAACGCTACTAGGTGTTGCTGTTATAAGAAATTGGGCTGGAACGGATGTGTTGAAGTCTTTGACAGAAAAAAAAGTTAGGTTTTCTACTATTGATGTTAATAATTTAATTAGTTTGAATATTACGGATAATCATCAAGGGCTTGTTGAGGAGCTAAGTAGTATAGGAATAGATTGCATATTAACACCTAAAGTTATTGATTATAAAGGTTTTAATATGCCTAATAGGCTAATGACGAAAGCTGAATCTGCCTTGGTATATCTGCCTGCTTCGAATCGGGAGTTTTATGGTTCAAAATGTATAGAAAATTTGATTATAAAGTTCCCTCAACTTAAGTTCATTATTATCGCTGATGAAGAGCATGTTTTTGGAAAATACCCTAATGTGGAAAGTATGGGCTGGGTTAAAGATATGGAAGCAGTATGGAATAAAAGCGGGGTTCTTATTAGGATTACAAAGCATGATGGCTACCCTAGAATGTGCCTTGAAGCGTTTTCTCGAGGTAAGTACGTTATACATAATAATAAATTTGAAGGTGTGTGGTTTGCTAAAACAGATAATGAAATAGAAAATGCTGTTCAGCACTTTATCGATAAATCTGAGCCAAACCATGATGGTGTTAAAGTTGCGAAAAAGGCTCTGAACTCTGGTCGTGAAAAGAAGCTTTACATGCTTTATTCAGAAGCTAGTGTGGGTATTGCTCAGTGGGTATCAGCTTTAAAAGAAATATATCAATATTATGTAGGGAAAGAGACTAGGTATGAATCTGAATGAAGAAGCTTTAAAATTCTAATAAAAAAGAAGGGATGCTGTTAGATTTGTAGCAGTGATGACGATTTTTTTAGACGACTACACTATCGTTTCGAGCAAGTTACACTAGAACGCTATTCATAATATTTTTTCTGGGAAGATGCGTAAGAAGCACTTGATTTTTTTTGAGTGTAAACTAAAAAATACTGGAAAATGGGGCGTTAAATAACGGTCTTCATACACAGGATAAGGATGATTTGTGGATTTATTTAATTTGAGAAAACCCCGTAGAATTTTAAAACATCTCCAAAATTTTGGATTATATAATCAATCTAATCTTTTTTGGAGTTGGTATGAGCCAAGAAATTTTGGTGATTGGGTCGGCCCATACCTATATAAGGCAATAACTGGGAAAACCCCGTTGTATTGTGAGCCTACAATGAAGCCTGGCTGTGAGTTCTATATTTCGGCAGGAAGTGTTCTGCGAAAAATAACACAAGATAATAATGCGGTTGTCTGGGGAAGCGGCATAATTAGCCGAGAAGATATTTTTGCCAAACCATTGGACATAAGGGCTGTTAGGGGGCCGCATTCTATGCAGAGGTGTTTGGATCTTGGCTACAATTGTCCGGAAGTGTTTGGTGATCCAGCGTTATTGCTGCCAGAATTCTATGCTCCAAAAGCTGATAAAGCATACAAGCTAGGCTTGATTCCACATTTCGTTGACTATGAGGAGGTGAATGAATTGTATAGCTTGCTCCCAGAAACGCTTATCATTGATGTTGCCCAGCCCGTAGAAAAAGTTATAGATGATATCCGTTCTTGCACTGTTACCGTTTCAAGTTCGTTGCACGGCCTTATTATTTCTCATGTTTATGGGCTTAACTCCGCATGGGTTCAATTTTCAGATCGGGTTGAGGGAGATGATGTCAAGTTTTTGGATTATCTTTCAGCAGGAGGCATTATAGAAAAAACATCTGCAGAGTTACCCACTTCGAAGACAAGTGCTTTGGATTTTTTCCAGATGGCTCAAAATGCTCCCATGCCTAATAATAAAATACTTATCCATAAGTTGAAGCTTGCATGCCCTTTCTAATGTGTGCATGGGTAAAGCAAATTAAATACTCTATAATTGGTCAGCTGGAATTAGGTACGAGTTGATGGATATAAAACTTGGAATAGCTTCATGTCTTCTAATGGCATTATTAACTTTTTAATTTGAATTACTTTTTTGAATATTTATGGATGAAAATCAAACAGTAAAAGAAGCTAAAGACACACTTCTAATGGCAGCGGAAGCGCTAAATAGACTCTCCATTAATTTTCCTATTGATTTTGAACCATCTGTTAAATTGCTTACGCAGTGTAAAAGGTTAGTGGTAACAACGGGTGTAGGTAAGTCAGGCTTTATTGCTCAAAAAATGGCCGCCACTCTTACCAGTACCGGTACTCCCGCAATTTTTCTTGATCCAATGAATAGTTTGCATGGCGACCTTGGCGTTGTTTCTAAAGATGATGTATTGATATGCTATAGCTACAGTGGTGAAGCGAACGAAATTCTTGCTTTGATTCCGACCGTAAAAAATAGGGGAACGCCTATTATCTCCATTGTTGGTAGGGCGGTTTCTAGTTTGGGAGAGGTGTCGGATTTAACAATAGTTGCGCCTATAGAAAAGGAAGCGTGCCCACTGAATCTGGCGCCGACCACAAGCACTATTGTTGCTATGGGTATAAGTGATGCACTAGCCGTTGCGTTAATGTACGAGAAGCAGTACAGAGCTGAGGATTTTGCTTTGAATCACCCTGCTGGGAGCCTTGGAAGAAGGTTAACGCTAAAAGTTAGTGAACTGGTGTTAGAAGAGACCAAATTGAATTTCTTGAAAATAAATGCTTCTTTTAAAGAGGTTATTTTTAGTATGTCTTCAACTGGGGTTGGTGCAATATGTATTGTAGATGATGCCATGAATGTAAATGGCTTAATCACAGATGGTGATATTAGACGGGCTGTTGAATCATGTGATGGATCAAAGCTGGTGGATTTAACAGCGGCAGATATGATGACACCTAACCCTATTAGTGTCGCATTAGACTCGATGGCGGTGGATGCTTTAAATTTAATGGAACAACGGTCGTCTCAAATATCGGTATTACCGGTTGTAAATGAAGACGGTCGTTACAGTGGCATTATCCGCCTACATGACTTGATTAAAGCAGGGTTGTAGAAGCTCAGAGTAATTCTTGAAGCCGTTGAAGGCTTTTTTTAGTTGCACCTTGAAAATTGGCTAGCAAGGCGAGTTTGTCTTTAATACCATTATCCTCTTGATCAGATAGATGCTTTTTTATTAAAGCCGTTAACTCTATAGAATCATTAATTTCCACAATAAGCTCCACTTTTTTCATGTGTTGAAAAACATCAAAGCTAGGGTAATTTTTTTCCCAACCTGATGATGTAAAGACCGGTTTTGCATAAATTAAAGGTTCTAAAAGATTATGATTAACACCCACATAACAGGCCTTTGATATCGAATATAAGTACTTTAATTCGCCAATGGTGTCTAAGATAAGGACATTATAATTTTTCTCAATAGGTTTGTTAGTAGAACTCCTAAAAATATACGGAATGTTATTTTCAATTAATGAATGCGTAATGACATCAGTATTCTCTTTCTTATCTGGATACCTAGGAGCGATGATGAATAGAGTGTCGGGCTCATCTGCTATTATGTTAAGCAATGCCTCCACGATGAGGTTTATGTCTTTTTCTTGGGTAATGCAACCAGCCGTAAATATTTTTCTTTCTGCCGAGGCTAGGGCCGGAAGTAAAGTACGTAGTGAGTCTGGCGGGGTGATTTTTTGGTTATCTAAATTAAGGTAGTCATACTTCATATTCCCTGTTGCATGAACGCTTTCAGCAGGTGCTCCCATTTCAAGTAATCTATCTTTTATTGTGTCGTTTTGAACTAAAAAACAATCAATTTTTTGAATGTAATATTTATTGAGTAAGGCATATTCAAGTTGATCCATACGACTGGGAGGACTTTCATTGTAGAGCCAGCCATTAATAACAAGAGTGGTTGCATCATGTGATTTGGCATAATGTAATACCTTATAAGATAGCCTACAGGGCGCGTCACTTAAAAAACAAGGTATTTCAGCCAGTATAAATATAGATGGCGGGTAAGCATTCATCGTGTCTTTAATATAGCCACTTACCCCATGATCAACGATTATTGCTTGAGGGAACAGTTTATTAAACGATTCAGAGTAATGTGGGTGGTCTGTAAGAATTATTACGTTATTAATGCCACAAGATTTGATGGCTTCTTTTATAAATAACTCAGTGGCATGAAGTTCACCAATGGAGGTCGCATATACCCAAAGGTTTTTATCTTGTTTTATGGCGCTGTTTAACAATGGTCTTTTATTGTAGTTAGTTTTCTTCTGTTTTAATTCAAGGATATTCTCAATAAATGAAAATAATAAATAATTAAGTATGTTTTTTAAGTTTGTCATTTTGATTTGTTTGGCTTTTTTAGAATAGACTGTGACGTGTTTTTTTGTTCAATATTAGGTCTATTTGTAAGAAAATTTAATCTATTCAGTTTTGTTTTTTTAGAAAGCTTTTTTTAATATCACTAGATAGTGTTTTGCTAAAAATATCTGACCCTGATTTATTCAAATGATCTCCATCATAAAAATTTATATCATTTAACACAAAATCAGAATAATCAATATATTGTATCTGGCCGTTATCAATCGCATTTTCTATAATGCTGTCATACTTTTGTTTGATTTTTTTTGGTACATGTTGTCTAAATATTTTATGTTTAGGGGTGTTTATAACTATCACCTGCACACTAGAACTTAAACTAAATATTCTTCGAATTGACTCTAAAGCAATAGGGGAGACATTAACTTCTCTATTTTCATCATAAAAATAAAATCTTGCCTTAGTCTCTATAGATTTTCGGCTGATATTGTTGCTAAGCTGAGGGCTCCACCCTCCTATATAATCAAAATCTTTGTAAGAGATTGTTCCTAACATATTTTTTAAAATAAACTTTAAGTCATCTAAATAATTAAAAGGAATACCCGCTTTGAATTTAAGATATGAAAGAACTCTATCGGAATTAAATAATGGTATAAGAGGATCTGTTTCATCATCAATAAATTTATAATACTTCATGGTGTAATCCCCCCATTCCTAACCGAAGTTAAAAGTAGAGATTAAGCTGCATTCAGTAACTGTCTAGGCGGTATGCCTCCAATCGCCGTATGCGGGCGTTCATTATTGTAAGACCAAAGCCACTTTGTTGCCAATAATTGAGCTTGCTCAATAGACTCAAACAGATGTAAATCTAACCATTCATGCCGAGCTGTTCGATTAAATCGCTCGATATAGGCATTTTGAGTTGGCTTGCCGGGTTGGATATAGAGCAAAGTGATTTGCTGTTTTATTGTCCAGTCTCTCAAGGTTTGACTAATATATT